>ERZ779951.318-NODE-318-length-9262-cov-1.47019_pt1 | contig 9262 bp, 7 predicted proteins | sample MGYA00511584_ERZ779951 | MGnify/ENA primary metagenome ERZ779951 (study PRJEB29588, sample SAMEA2149539) | human gut metagenome | biome: human gut; feature: human-associated habitat; material: faeces | place: Denmark | collected 2008/2010 ... | reverse complement strand
GTTCAGTATCAGCAGGAGGTTGACCGCCGTTGGGAGGATCTGCTGTATAGATGTTCTAAGAATTAGTTAACGAACGGACGAAAGAAAGCCCGCCCAGGGCATATAAACGATTACGTTTGTCTTCCTTCGTTTCAGCTTGCTTCTATCTGCATGCGGCTACGCACGCGATAAGGGCGTTTGTGTGCTTCGCCTTAGCAAGAAGCGCTGAAACTCAGTCGACTGCACTACCAATCGTTATATATGCCCTGGGCGGGCTTTCTTTCTGTTTCCGTATATATTCTAATTATTAGAACGTCAAATCATATTTTTAATTTAATTCTGAACTGCTGATTGATACATATGTATTTAAATGTCAGTTAAATGGCACCTCGTAGAAATCATTGAGAGTATATTGCGCATCTTCGCCATCTTCATCTTCGGTTGTTGTTTTCCAGAACATTTTAACCTTGGAGAAAGCCCTTCTTTCCCTCAGAGTCAAGAAGAATATGATATTCCATGCTGCCATCCTCGAGCACATAGTTCTGAACCAATTCATCATCTCTGAACACTAGCTGTCCATTTTCATCAAGAACATTCCTGGCATAAAAGCTGCTGAGATTGCTAACCTCTTTTCCATCCAAAGTGCAATACATCATCACCTCCTTGACCTGCATATTAACAAACCGATATGACTTTCATATGTCCATTATAACAATTTACTACAAATATGTGCTATAGTGATATACATACATTACATGGAGGTAGAAAACCATTTGAATTGGACCGAAGGACTTATTAACGCAATTGATTATATTGAGACTCACCTTATTGACGGTGAAGTATTGGACCAAAATACAATAGCCAGGCAGGCTTACTCCTCTCCCGACAACTTCAGAAAAGTATTTCATCTAATCACGGGATATACTATAGGGGAATATATCAGAAACCGCCGGCTTTCCCTGGCTGGAGAAGAACTCATTTCATCCAACCGCACGGTGACTGATATTGCACTTGAATACGGATATGACACACCCGAAAGCTTCACGAAGGCTTTCACACGCTTTCATGGAAACTCTCCAACTTATGTTCGAAATAACAAGTCCGGTCTCCATAATTTCACCCGGATTGTATTAAGGGTCACAGCAGATGGGGGATCTATGCTCAACTACAGAATCGTTAAGATCAACAACATGTGTATTGCCGGTTATTCCAGGGTTTTCACAAGCCTCGATACCGCGAAAAATAATATTCTGATTTCAAAATTTACAAGAGAATGCTGCAGTCAAAGCTGGGATAAACTAATGGAAATTAAATCCACTGATGAAAAACCAAATAACTGCTTATTCGGTTACAGATCAAATGATTTTATAAATATTGATAAGTTCAATAATGAAATTTCATGCTTTAATTACACATTTGGACGAATGATCACAAAACAAGAAATTTCCGGATTAAATATATCCGATTATTCGATAACAAGCATTCCTGACGGCGAATGGATCTGTTTTGACTGTTCAGATACTACTCCTGCCGGGCAGCAGTCACTTTGGTATAAAATTTACACAGAATTTCTACCATTTTCTCATTATAACATAGCGCCTGACATAACCTTAGAGTGTAGCAATGTATCATTAAAAAAGGAACAAAATTACCTTCTCCTGCAAATCCGCCCCGACAAGGTTTAACCATTGCTGACAGGTCATAATGCAACTCCTGTGATATTGTTTTTATAGTATTTCTCACTTATGTGATAATTACTAAATACAATCAAAGGAGGCCTTTTATGAAAAAGGAATTAACAATTTTGACCACATTCAGCATAGCTATTATATTAGTTGTCACCGGGTGTCAGCACTCGTCAGCATCTAAGAATGGCTCTACTGTCACCCAATCGGTCACCAGCTATTCTTCATCCGAAGATACGTCAATCAAAGAAGCAACAACAAGTGAAACCTCAGTCAAAGAAATCACAACTGAGGAGCTTACTACAGAAGCGCCAACTCCAACAGTTTTACTTCCAGAGGAACGTGCCAGCATAACCATGGGAAAACTCTCTCCCGAGCACATGTATTATAACGAGGTGACAACTCTTGATCCCGCCTGTGCAGACTATATCAACGAATTATCCATTTATGATGCTGAGATAGATGACACTTTTGTTGTCCATATATCTCTTCCACCTGATTATAACGAAGCAAGCTCATATCCAATGGTTGTTATGACCGATGGAGTCTGGAGACTCAGTGATCACCCTGAACTCAGACCTCTTATGACATCTGGCCAGATACAGGACGTTATCCTTGTCAGCATAGGGTATCCAAACACTTACAATTATGATGTCATCAGAAAAAGAGATCTCCAGACTAACCCTGATTCATTCCTGCATTTTATTGTAGATAATCTGATTCCTTACCTGGAAGAAATATACTCTGTAAACCCTGAAAATATGACTCTCACAGGACATTCCCTGGGTGGATACTGGGCTTACTACGCTCTGTTTCATAATGACACTATAGGAAAGAATACATTTACAAATTATTATATTGGCAGTCCTTCCATGTGGGCAAATACTGACGGCAAATTTATGTCTACGTACGAAGAAGAATATTACAACAGAACACAGACTCTAAATGCTAATGTCTATGTAACCGTAGGTGCAGATGAGGATAAAAACTTCATATCTTCTATCGAGGATTTCTACAATGATTTACAAGAGAGAAATTATTCTGGCTTAAACCTAACCTACGAAAAAATAGAAGGCTATGACCATAACACAGTCTTTAAGCCTTCTATCAAAAATACTCTTCTTATGTTCTATAAAAAAGATTCCGAATAACTATCTGTAGAACCACCAGCATCCATATCTAGGCATGACTGCTCCAAGCTCGCGGAGTGTCTTGCCTGATATGAGATCGGTATATATGTCAGCCTGATCCTCAGGCATAGTCCAGATGAGCTGATCCATGTTGCTGAAGTTGAAAAATGCCCTCAGCTCATGTCCTGCATATTCCCTCACTATTCCGAGGACGCTTGCACATCCTGTCTCTATGGTGTAGACATTTGCATTACATGAAAATACATCATGCGATGCTCTTATATCCTCCATGTGGCGCAGCGCGTCAAATATCTTCATGGCTACAGGATCTTTATTTTCAACCTTGTCCCATGGGAAGTTTCCTCTGTGCAGATATCTGCTGTCCGCACATTTGTCCGGATCATTCTTATAAGTATAATCGTTTGTCTGTCCTATCTCATCACCGCTGTACAGAACCGGGATTCCGCTCTGTGCCAGCAGGTATCCATGAAGCATGAGATCACAGGCAATGGCCTGTTCGATCTTGTCTGCATTTGCCTCGTACTGGCCGGCCTCAAGGCCTGACAGGGATGCTGTTGTTCCACACAGACGGGCATCTCCGAGTCTAGGATCATCGTTATAGAGCTCACCTCTGGAATCACTGTTGTATCCCTTTCCTGTGAAATAGTCATTCAGGAACTTCTTGTGTGCCACCTCATCTATGCCGAACTGTGCCAGCCAGTCATAGTCAAGTCCCCAGCCAATATCATCGTGGCATCTGAGGTAATTCAGGAACACATAATCCTTTGGAAGTGCACACACCTGATCCATCTGGCGCTTTAAGAGTCCCACATTCTTCGTGGCTATCGTATTCCACGTGGATGCCATGGTTGTCACGTTGTAGAGCATATGGCACTCTGGCTTGTCAACTGTTCCAAAGTATGGAACTACCTTGGAAGGCTCCATAACGACCTCTCCGAGAAGAAGGACTCCCGGACATACTATCTCACTGATTATCCTCATCATACGGACAAGAGTGTGAACCTGTGGAAGGTTACGGCAGTTTGTGCCTATCTGCTTCCATATATACGGAACAGCGTCGAGTCTGATGACATCTATACCTCGGTTTGCCATATAGAGCATGTTGCCGACCATGTCGTTGAACACCATAGGATTTGCATAGTTCAGATCCCACTGGTATGGGTAAAATGTAGTCATGACCACCTGATTGCAGTCATTTATCCATGTGAAGTTACCAGGCGCCGTAGTTGGGAATACCTCAGGCACAGTCTCCTCATATATGTTAGGAACGAACCAATCATCATAGAAGAAATATCTGGATCTTGCAACAGGATCTCCATTTCTCGCTGCCCTTGCCCACTCATGATCCTCACTTGTATGGTTCATTACGAAATCCAGACAGCAGCTTATACCCTGTCTGTGACACTCTGCAGTGAGGTCCTCCAGATCCTCCATGGTTCCAAGCTCAGGCTTTACCTTTCTGAAATCCGCAACAGCATATCCGCCGTCATCTCTGCCCTTAGGGCTTTCCAGCAGCGGCATAAAATGAAGATAATTCACACCACATGACTTCACATATGGAAGCTTTTCTTTTACACCCTTCAGCGTTCCCGCGAATGCATTTGTGTACATCATCATACCTAACAGATCATTCTGCTTATACCAGTCCGGATTCTTGACACGGCTTCTGTCCAGCTTCTTGAGATCAGCATTTCTCTCCTGATAATAACCATACAGAGAATCGCACAGCCAGTCAAATGCCTCCATATTGTTGTTATAGAGCTCGCAGTAGAGCCACTTGAGCTCGTCATATCTCTCATCAAATCTCTTTGTATATTCTGCAGTCTTTTTCACTGTCTTTGAACCTGCCATTTATCTTCTCCTTTTCTGACTATAGTCAATTAACTTATCATTCTCATTTTATTTACATAATCTGTATCATTACCGTACACAACCTGTTTTAATCTGTTGCCGTATTTTTATCTATTACTGTCTCTCGGCAATGAGCTTCTCAACCTCGGATCTCTCCGGCATAACCTTGAGTGCTCCCTTGCGTGTTGTGATGATCGATGCAGCAGCATTTGCGAATACAAGCATCTCTGTAAGCTTATCAGTGTCAAGATCTTCAAGTCCATTATCAAGTACATAATTCAGCACGCATGCACAGAAAGTGTCCCCGGCGCCTGTGGTCTCTATAGTATTCTCCTGGATAAACGGCTTTGCCTCAGCGACTACATCCCCGTAGTATGCACTGCTTCCATCTCTTCCCATGGAGAGAAGTATCAAAGGTATATTGTATGTGTCCTGAAGTATCTTTATACCCTCGTCAAAATCCTCTCTTCCTGTGAACCACTGTATCTCATTATCTGATATCTTGAGCACATCACACTGTCTCATACCCCAGTCAATCTGATCATGGGCCTCGTCCAGCGTCTTCCACAGAGGCTCCCTGAGGTTCGGGTCAAATGTGACAATGCATCCAGACTCCTTTGCAGCAGCCACAGCCTTCTGTGTTGCAGCACGTGACACTTCATATGTCAGTGAGAGTGATCCGAAATGGAACAGCCTGGCATCCTTTATGATACTCTCATCCACCTCATCTGCGCTTAACATAATATCCGCTCCCGGATTCCTGTAAAATGAAAAGTCTCTGTCTCCGTCCTCGTATGTATGCACAAATGCAAGTGTTGTGTGTACATCCCTGTCAAACTTCAGATTGTCAGTGTTGATCCCGGCATCAGCCACAACACCGGCAAGCATTTTTCCAAGGAAATCATCCCCTACTTTTCCAACAAATGCAGTCTTCTTGCCAAGCTTCTGCAGCATAGCGAGAACATTACATGGTGCTCCGCCTGGATTGGCCTCCATCATCATATTGCCCTGGCCGCTGAGCCCGTTCTGTGTAAAGTCTATGAGCAGTTCTCCAAGTGCCACAACATCAAATCTCTTCATGGTACATATCCCCCTTATAATCTAAAATAAATACGTGCCTGTTTATTTAACTGTTTATCAGCAACAACAAATGCATGAAACATGTTTCACCATATATGTGTATTCTACATTTTATCATCGCCAGCCGTCAAGATGATTTTTAAATATGTGTTGTTTTTATTATAGCAGACATACAATTTTAGCATATGGCGACATCTATAATATTCTTGTATTTATGTAACACGAGGCCTTGTAGATATTCATCTCAGTTCTACGCAATAGCATGCTCCAATTCGTTGCTCATAAAAAACATCCCCTGATCATCTGTAATCATAACCCGGGGATGTTCTCCTAATTCAACATGTATTCGCTTTAAATATATGGCTGTTTTGACATATACCGCATTGTATTTACAGTTTTGTCACATTTGCCGCCTGTGGACCCTTTTCACCGTCCACAACCTCATACTCTACTGTATCTCCCTCTTCAAGAACCTTGAAGCCCTCCATATTCAGTGCTGAGAAATGTACAAATACATCTGCTCCATCCTCATCACATATAAAGCCGTAGCCTTTCTTTGCATTAAACCATTTTACTTTTCCTGTCTTCATACTGCTTCCTCCTTAAAAACTACCCGGATTCTTACGATCAGGAAGATCGTCACCCGCCTGATGTACAAAAAAGGGGCACAGAACGATATCGTTCTGTGCCCCTTTGCACTTACACTGACATTATATGACCTGTTGTCTCATATTGCAAGTTTATTTTTTGCGTGCTTTTATATCTTTCTTGATGTCATCAGCAACAGCCACCACTGACTTTTCTATATCTGCTATATCATCCTTTACCTCTTCTGAGATCTCAGATGCCTCCTTTTTCAACTCAGCAGTCTTCTTCTCGGCTTCCTTTTTCAGCTCATCTGCCTTCTTCTCCGCCTCTTTCTTCAGCTCAGCCGCTTTCTTCTCGGCATCCTTCTTTATCTCCTCAGCCTTCTTCTGTGCCGCTGCAGCCTTTCTCTTTGCTGCGTCCACACGCTTCTTTGCAGCAGCCTTGGCCTCAGCTTCCTTCTTCTCAAGCTCAGGTGTCATATCCGTGTAATCGTACTCAAACACAACTGTTGAGAGTGGCGGAACCGTGATGTCTATACTGTAAGGAGTTCTGGCATTCTTCTTGTCCACTGCCTTGACCGGCTTGCCGTTGAGTCTGCCCTTTCCGCCAAACTGTACATCATCTGAGTTGAGTATCTCCTTGTATGTCGTGTAGCACGGAACCGGTATACTGTAATTATCTCTCTCAACCGGAGTGAAGTTACATACGAAAAGCAGCTGCTTCTTCGGAGTTGAGCCTCGTCTTACAAATGAAAGTATGCTCATGTCTGGGTGATCGCAATCTGTCCACTCAAATCCCATTGGATCTGTGTCATTCGCATACATCGCATCATTGGTATTGTAAAGCTTATTGAGCGCTTTGACATACCTCTCCATGCCCTGATTGAGCGGATTGTCTAAGACGAACCAGTCAAGGCTTCTCGCCTCACTCCACTCTCTAGGCTGTGCAAATTCCTGCCCCATAAAGAGCAGCTTCTTGCCCGGATGTCCATACATGAATCCGTACGCAGTTCTGAGATTTGCGAATTTGTCCTCCTCGCTGCCAGGCATCTTTTCTATCATTGAACGCTTGAGATGAACTACCTCGTCATGGGATATGACGAGAACATAGTTCTCAGCATACGCATACGAAAGACTGAAAGTCAGCATGTTCTGGTTGTTCTGTCTGAAATATGGATCCATCTGCATATACTCAAGGAAGTCATTCATCCATCCCATATTCCACTTGAACAGGAAACCAAGTCCGTCCATGGATGCCGGAGCAGTTACATATGCCCCCGGATTTCTCTCCTCCATGATGCGGTTTATATTCTGCATAAGTGCTATTGCCTCAAGATTTTCGTTTCCACCATGCTCATTCGAAAGCCACTGTCCATCCTGCTTGCCATAGTCGAGATACAACATGGATGCCACAGCATCCACGCGGAGTCCGTCTATATGGAACTTCTCGACCCAGAACAGAGCATTTGCCGTGAGGAAGTTTGCCACCTCATTGCGGCCATAGTCAAATATATATGTGCCCCAGTCAGGATGCTCTCCTCTTCTTGGATCCGGATGCTCATAGAGAGGCATCCCATCAAAACGTCCAAGTCCGTGCGCATCCCTAGGAAAGTGTGCTGGCACCCAGTCGAGGATAACACTGATTCCCTTGCTGTGCATATAATCAACGAAATACATAAAATCTACTGCATCACCATACCTGCTGGTCGGTGCATAATAATTGGTAACCTGGTAGCCCCATGAGCCGTCAAATGGATACTCTGATATACCCATGAGCTCTACGTGCGTATATCCCATCTCATTGAGATAGTCTGCCACCATAGGAGCGAGCTCCCTGTATGTGTAGAAGCCTGCATCGTCATCCTCAACCTTCTTGTGCCATGAGCCGAGATGCATCTCGTATATGGACATAGGCATGCGCATTCTGTCAGTACGGCTGATCTTGCTTCTATCCTTCATCCATGATGTATCCTTCCACTTATAGCTGCTTATGTCTGCAACCACTGAGGCATTTTCCGGTCTCATCTGACACTGGTTGCCATATGGATCAGCTTTGTACAGTATCTCACCATATCTGGTCATGATCTGATACTTGTACACAGCGCCCGGCTCCACGCCCGGCAGGAACAGTTCGTATATTCCCTCATTCGCTGTGATCTGCATAGGATTTACATTACCATCCCAGAGATTGAAATCACCGACTACACTGACACGTCTTGCATGAGGAGCCCACACTGCAAAGTAGGTTCCACGTACACCGTCTATAGTCATAGGGTGTGCGCCAAGCTTCTCATATATATTGTAATGTCTGCCCTCCGCAAAAAGGTATGTGTCAAAATCCGTGATAAGCGATTCAAATGAATATGGATCTGCACTGTTTATAATGGTGCCATCCTCATATGTGGTGACAACATTGTACTTGTTGCCATCGTACTCCTTCTTATCAAAATAAATGGCGAACAGTCCTTCATTTGTCATCTGTTCCATGGTGTGTATCTTCTTACCTGTGCGCGATGTAACCTCTACCCTGATCGCCCCCGGCTTGTACACAACGATTATCTGACCTTCACCATAATCATGGATTCCCAGCAAATGCTTTGGCGCATTGATCTTGCTGGCAATGAGCTCATCATAGAGCACCCAGTTTATCCACTCCTCGATTCTTTTTCTCATAACTACCTCCCATTATGTAACCTTCTATCTGAATTTGTGTGGACGTGATTTCTTATAGCTTATAACCCTGACTATGATAGTAACCACAAGTCCAACAAATATCGTTCCAACATACACCCAAAGAACCTTCGTTCCCGTACCGGCAGGTATTATATCCGGCAGGACATCGTGTCCCGGAAAAAGCTCCGCATAGCTTTCTCCAAACACCATTCTTCTTATTCCATACATGATTCCGCTGCCGGATACCGCCATGGCT
>ERZ779951.314-NODE-314-length-9310-cov-2.502_pt1 | contig 9310 bp, 5 predicted proteins | sample MGYA00511584_ERZ779951 | MGnify/ENA primary metagenome ERZ779951 (study PRJEB29588, sample SAMEA2149539) | human gut metagenome | biome: human gut; feature: human-associated habitat; material: faeces | place: Denmark | collected 2008/2010 ... | reverse complement strand
TCATTTTATTTACTGCCAGAGCCGCTTAGGCTGGGCTAATTTTTAACGAACTATTAATATATAATGATAATTATAAATAAATAACAAAGCTTTTTCTTGTTTTTTTTGAATAAAATAAGACTTGTCCTTATATATATGAAGACTATTTTCTAACTATATTAAATGTTAAATCTATGAGAATTGGTAGGTTTTCACAAATGTTTTTGTTGCTGATGGCCTCTGGATGGGGAGCCGCATGGGCTACTCCTGCACAAGTAATGGATGCGTCTACATTGCAACAGTCAGCTAAAATTACTACTCAAGGTACAATTGTCGACACAAAGGGTGAACCATTGATCGGTGTGAGTATTCTTGAAGTTGGTACTACAAATGGTACGATAACGGATATCGATGGTAAGTTTACGTTGCAAGTCGCTTCTGGTGCAACATTGGAAATTTCTTATATCGGTTATAAAACACAGCAATTAACTGCAAAGCCAGATTTCGGGACTATTAAAATGTCAGATGACACAGAGGTGCTTCAAGAAGTAGTTGTAACAGCTTTGGGTATCAAACGTGAAAAGAAGGCATTGGGATATGCTATGCAGGAAGTAAAGGGTGAATCTTTGGTTGCTGCTCGTGAAACAAATCTTGCTAATGCATTGTCTGGTAAAATTTCAGGTGTACAGGTTATTCGTTCTAGTAATGGTCCTGGCGGTTCATCAAAGATTCAATTGCGTGGTGCAAACTCTGTAACAGGTTTGAATCAGCCGTTGATTGTTGTGGATGGTGTCCCAATGGATAACTTTACAGGATCTGATGGTGGTGATGGTTTCTACAATGTTGGTTTGGATATGGGTAACGGTCTTTCTGATATCAATCCGGAAGATATTGAATCTATGTCTGTTTTGAAAGGTGCATCTGCTGCTGCCTTATATGGATCTCGTGCAGGTAATGGTGTTATCTTGATTACAACTAAAAAAGGTTCTAAGCGCGAAGGACTTGGAGTAACTATTTCTGCTTCTGTATCTGCTGAAACTATCTTTATGAAGCCAGACTTGCAGACTTCTTTTGGTCAAGGTACCAATGGAGTATATGACGGGGAAAATCCTTCTAGCTGGGGACCTGCAATGGGCTTCGAATACAATTTCAACGGACAGAACCGTGTTATGCAATATTATGATAATATAGATTCTTATTTCAAAACAGGTACAAATTTAACGGAAAGTGTTTCTTTCCAGCAGCAATTTGATAAAACTGCTGTATATGCATCTGCTACACGTATGGATGATGCTAGTAAAATTCCTGGTGCAAATTTGAATCGTACAAACTTTACGTTGCGTGCTTCTTCTACTTTTGGCAAAGATGATCGTTGGAGCTTAGATGCCAAAATACAGTATATCAATACGGGAGCAGAAAACCGTCCTTTAATTGGTAACACTCCTAGTAATTCTTTTTTGATTATTTATAATCTACCAAGTTCATTGGATATCCGTGATTATAGTAACCCATTGACGGATGAAGGAAAAATGTATTGGTGGTCACCGAATGGATTGAACCCCTATTGGCTGGAAAAATATAATCTGAATGCCGATAACCGTAGCCGTTTCTTGCTGAATGCTTCATTGAAGTATAAGATAACAGATTGGTTGAACGTTGAACTTAGAGGTGGTAGCGATATGTATTTTACTGAATCTACAGAAAAAACATACGCTGGGGCTAGTACATTGAATAATGGAAATAGTTCATATAGCTTGAATGAGCAACGCTTCTATGAAAACAATTTCAGTTTCTTGTTTACTGCTCAGAAAGACAATTTGATTGACAAAATCGGTGTAAGTGCTACCTTTGGTGGTAACCTGATGGAAAGAAAATCTACTGGTTTGAAGAATCGTGCTTCTAAATTGACTGTGCCTAACTTGTTCAATATCAATAATAGTAGTAAATCAGACCGTGATGTAACAGAAACATACAGTCACAAAAAGATTAATTCATTGTATGGAACTATCGGTTTGAATTACAATGGATGGGTATTCTTGGATGCTACATTCCGTAATGACTGGTCATCTGCCTTGGCAAAAGAGAACCGTTCATTCTTCTATCCTTCTGTTTCTCTTTCATGGGTTATCAGTGATATGATGAATAAATTTGATAAACCATTACCAGAATGGGTTACATATGCCAAAGCACGTGCTTCATTTGCTCAGGTTGGTAATGATATGGATCCGTATCAGTTGTATGATTCTTATGAAATTGGTTCTGACCAGTGGGGTAATACTACAGCTAAACCTGGTGAAACAAAATATGATTCGACTGTAAGAAGTGAGTTGATTTCTTCTTGGGAAGCTGGTTTGGAAATGAAATTCTTGAACAATCGTTTGGGATTTGATTTCGCATGGTATAAATCAAATGCAAAAAGACAATTGATGAAGATTCCTGTAAACGAGATGTCTGGTTATAAGAATAAGATTATTAATGCTGGAAATATTCAGAATACAGGTATTGAATTGATGATTAATGCTCGTCCGGTAGAAACTGAGTCATTTAGTTGGGATACTCAAATCAACTTCTCTAAGAACAATAATAAAATTTTGGATTTAGGTCCTGGTATTCCTAAATACGAATTAGGTGGAGCGGAAGAGTTGAAAGTGTATGCAGTTGCAGGAGGTAACTATGGTGAAATTTGGGGTACTAAATTTGCTCGTGTAGAAGATGAGTCAAGTCCATATTATGGTAAATTGATTCTGAATGAAGCAGGTCTTCCGACAACAGATGGTGAACGCTATAAGATTGGAGATCAACAACCTGATTGCATGATTGGATGGAATAACACATTGAGCTATAAGAATTTCGCATTTAGCTTCCAGTTTGATGGACGTATAGGCGGTGATATTTATTCATATACCAATTATGTATTACAGACCAATGGACGTGCTGCTGTTACAGCTCCTGACGGAAGACGTGATGAATTCATTGTAGACGGTGTCGTATCTGATGGAAATGGAGGTTATAAGCCTAATACAACTCCTGTTACTCAGGAAGCTTATTGGAAGAATGGTATAGGCACAGGTAATCAGGGTATTGCTGAAGCTAATATCTATGATGGTACCAACTTCCGTTTGCGTAATGTAGCATTGAACTATACATTCCCGCGCGAAATGCTGAAAAAGACTTGCTTCCAACAAGTAAAATTGGGTGTATCAGTAAACAATGTATGGATGATTTATAGTGACATGAACGGTATTGATCCGGAATCTGTAATGGTAACTAGTACCAATGCTACCGGTTTCGAATTCGGTGCGTCTCCTACATCACGTACTTACTTGTTTAATGTAACCCTTGGTTTCTAATATCTAAAATGAGAATAGAATGAAAACAATAAATAAAATTTTTATAGGTTTGGGGTTAATCGGAATGGGTGGTTTATACTCATGTTCTGATTTTGATGAAGTGAATACGGATCCTTCAAAGACTCCGATAGAATCTACTTTGCCCGAGTATTTCTTGAATAATGCCATCGGTAAGATTCAAATGGACCCGAGTACAGGAGAACGTATCTATTATTTGAATTGGGGAGATGCTTCTCGTGCATTTGGTGAGGCTGGAATGTTATGTGTAGGATTGTATGATGACTCTTATATGTCAAACTTCTATTATCCTTGTCTTGCAAATACTATAACTTATGTGACTACAGCCATCAACGAAGCTGAAAAGAGAGCTGGATCTGAACCGTTCTATAATAACCTGCAACAGTTTGCTCGTATATGGAGAGCTTTAGTTATAGCTCAGTTTGCCGATTCTTTCGGTCCTTATCCTTTGAATTCTGCTTCAGGAGAAAATCCTACTTTTAATTCAGAGAAGGAAACTTATCGCTTTATTTTAGATGAGTTGAAGGATGCTGTTAATAAAATTGATACATCTATTACTCCGACCGAAGATCAAGCTAAATGTGACCCTGCTTATGGGTATGTAGCTGATAAATGGCAAAAGTTGGGTAATTCATTACGTATGCGTTATGCTATGCGTTTGACCAATACCGATATGGCTAGCGAAGCAAAGGCTGAATTCGAAGATGCTTGTAAAGGAGGAAACTATATCAAGAGTCAGTCAGATATGTTATGGTTCAAATCAGATAATGGCTGGAATGACTATACCAGTCCTTATACACGTACTTGGAACTTACAGGCATTGTCTTCAACAATGGCTAATCTGATGACTAATTTAGGTGGAGTTTCAGTTGCTGAACAGCGTGCAGACTTAGCTAAGTATGCGAAACCTAATACCTATTTAGGATATAAATATGATCAGCATTTTGTAGCTAATACTGATAATCCTACTAAGCAATATTGGTTGGATGGTATACCTGAAAATCTTGATCCGCGTGCGTTGAAAATGTTTTGGCTTGTAAATGATACGCAGGCTGAAAATATGATTGATCCATCAAGCAAAGGTACTAGTATAAATCCGAAAGGTGGTGACTTACTTTTGGGAGCTGATGGTAAAGACACTATTAAGGTTACAGGATCTTTTACTTGGAATGGTGTTCCTAGCGGAGCCTCTACCAGCTGGTCACCTACACTCTCTAAGAACAAGCTGATTACTACTTCAAGTGGCATTCGTTCTTGTTATCCTTTATGGGGTAAGGAATATTGTACAGGTGGTGAAGAAGGTCTTGGACGAGTAGTATTTTATGGTGCATGGGAATCTTATTTCTTGCTGGCTGAAGCTGCTGTTCGTGGCTGGAATACAGCAGGTGTAAGTGATGAACAAGCTTATGAAGACGGTGTCCGTGCTAGCTTTGAATATTTTGGAGTTGGTGAATATGCTGCTGATTATCTTGAATCAACTGACTATAACCGTGTTGGTACTTCTGTGAAATTCACTCATACTACAGAGCCTTCTTCATTTGAAGCCACTTATATTGATGGTTATACAAAACAAGAAAAGAAGGTAACTTATCAATATCCAGTTGCTTCGAAAACATTGTATGGAGTAGCATTGAATGATAAATTGACTAAGATTATTACTCAGAAGTATTTAGCACAGATGCCTTATCTTGTTCAGGAAGCATGGTCAGATCATCGTCGTCTAGGTTTGCCTTTCTTCGATTTAACAGCAAATGAAAGTGTTATGACTGGTGCTGATATGACGGAATTGAAACCTAATTCATGGGAGTCTGGTCAAAGTTGGAAGTACTTCCCACAGCGCATGCGTTATCCTATGTCTTTATTAACTTCAGATGAAGTGGAATATAATCATGCATTGGAATTATTAGGTGGTCCTAATACTACTATGGTTCCATTGTGGTGGTCTTTAGGTAGTTCGAAATAATTGTATTTAGAAATAGCCTGACAACCGGAATTGGAGATATTTGTATTCTCTGAATGGTTGTTAGGCTATTTTTTTGTATTCTTTCTTATAGTTATTGGTTTTTCATTAATATGAGGATTTTTTTGATTAATAGAAGTTGAATGTAGTTAATATTGATAATAATGAAGGAACGATTATTTGCACTATTCTTTTTTGTGAGTTTTATTATATCTTCCTCTATAGGACAGACTCAGGAAAAAGAGCAACAGGATGCACAGAAAGAAAAAAGAATGGAGTGGTTTGCAAATGCCAAGTTGGGTATTTTCATCCATTGGGGTATTTATTCAGTAAAAGGAGTTTCCGAGAGCTGGTCTTTCTTTAATAAGTATTTGCCTTACGAAGAATACATGAGCCAGAAAGATGGATTTACTGCTTCAAAGTATGATCCGAAAGCATGGGTGGATTTAATTAAGGAGAGTGGCGCACGTTATACGGTGATCACGACTAAGCATCATGACGGTATGGCTTTGTGGGATACGAAGGCAGGGGAGCTGAGTACTGTAAAATGTACACCGGCTAAGCGTGATTTAATCAGTCCTTTTGTAAAGGAAGTACGTAAGCAGGGATTGAAACTCGGATTTTATTATTCATTGTTAGACTGGTCACATCCTGATTATCCGAATAAGACACGTACAGAGGTTCGTTATACAAATGATTCTGTACGCTGGAAACGATTTGTAGATTTCAACATGGCACAATTGTCGGAACTGAATAAAACATGGAAACCTGATTTGTATTGGTTCGATGGTGACTGGGAACAAACTGCGGAAGCATGGAATTCGAAAGGTATCGTTGAATTATTGAGATCAGACAATAAGAATGTGATTATCAATTCTCGTATTCAGGGTTATGGTGACTATGCTACTCCGGAACAGGGAGTGCCTATCGTACGTCCTGAAGATAAGTATTGGGAATTGTGTATGACGATGAATGATTCATGGGGATATCAGCATACAGATACAAATTATAAGTCACCGTTTATCTTATTGCGTACGTTTGTTGACTGTTTGAGTATGGGTGGAAATCTGTTGCTTGATATCGGTCCCAAAGAAGATGGAACTATTCCCGAAGAGCAGGTTGCCATACTGAAAGAATTTGGCCGTTGGACTAAAAAACATAAAGAGGCCATCTATGATACTCGTGCAGGTATTCCAACTGAACATTTCCAGGGATATACAACATTGAACAAGGCTGGTGATATTTTGTACCTTTATTTGCCTTATAAACCGAACGGTCCAATCGAAGTAAAAGGATTGATGAATAAAGTGAATAGAGTATGGGTTGTTGGCAACGGGTCAATGTTGTCATATAAGGTCTATAATAAGAATTATTGGAGCGAGGTACCGGGTAATCTGTATATTGATGTGCCGGAGCATGTACTCGATCCACAGATAACGGTAGTTGCCGTACTCTTGGACGGACCGGTAAAATTGTATCGGGGAGCAGGTCAGGTAATAGAAAGTAATTAATTAAAATAACCATGAGAAAACAACTATTATGTAGTTTGCTTGCGTTGACAATGGGCGGACAGCTCCTGGCGCAGAATTTGTATTCGAAGTATGAGCGTATGCTTACTTTGCCCGCAGGGTATGTATGTTACCGTACTGATGGGAAAATAAAGATTGATGGAAAGCTGAATGAAGCAGATTGGCAGAAAGCACAGCCAACTTCCTCTTTTGTGGATATAAGTGGAGAAGGGTTTGCCAAGCCTTGTTATGACACATCAGCTAAAATGTTATGGGACGATAAGTATCTTTATGTTGCTGCTACGTTGCAGGAGGACGACATTAAAGCAAAGTTAAGTCAGCGTGATACCATTATTTATTATGACAATGATTTTGAGGTTTTTCTTGATCCGGATGGTGACGGTCAGAATTATTTTGAAATCGAAACTAATGCAAAAGCTGTTATTTTCGATTTAATGCTGGATAAGCCTTATCGTTCTGGAGGAAACTTCATGATTCAGTGGGATTGTCCGGGACTTCAATTGGCTGTACATCGTGACGGAACATTGAATAATTCAAAGGACAAAGACAAGCAGTGGACCGTAGAAATGGCTATTCCTCATAAAGCATTGACTGTAAATTTCTCTAATCCGGGAGAAGCCGGTAAGTATTGGCGTATCAATTTCTCTCGTGTGCAATGGCTGAAGCCGGGGCAGCGTGAAGAAAACTGGGTATGGATGCCGACAGGAAAAATTGATATGCACATGCCCGACAGATGGGGATTCTTGTATCTTTCTGATAAAGTAGTAGGACAGGGAACAGATACTTTTAAGTATCCTTATAATATGGCTGCATATAAATTGCTGTGGGCGATGTTTTATGCACAGCAGGATTTCTATTCAAAAGAAAAGAGATACTTGCGTGAGAAAGAAAGTTTCTTCCTGACTGCGGATGAACTAAATGGCCTGCCAGCTGGTTCTGATATTTCTGTAGAGGCTACAACTCATAGTTTTCGTATTGCGATCAGTATGCCGGAAGAAAATGTACGCTATGTGGTAGACAATCTTAGTAAGTTTACCTGCGAGCCTATTACTGTACAAAAATAAATAAAGATTTCGAGTTCTTTTTGAATTTGCAGCAATCTGTATAAATCAGGAGAACTCGAATTTTATTAATCTGAAAGCATTAGAATTTACAACAAACATGAAAAAAATCTTTATTCTTTTTTCTTTGCTGTTTACACTAACAGTAAATGCAGCCAGTCACAAAGAACTACCCGCTAAAGGAAACTTAAGCTTACAGGTATTTAACAATGCGAACGTACGTTTTTTGCCTGATAAGTATCCAAGCTTCTCGGAAGCGGACAGTGATGGCATAATCCATTTAGTGAATGGTCGTATTATCTTAAAGAAAATTCAGATACCCGATTATCAGCGTGATGTAACGGTTAGTGTGAAAGTAAAGGTTGCTTCGAATGGCGATCGCTGGGATAAATCAGGTTCTTGTTTTGTCCTTCCTAAGCATTCTGCAATTAATTTGTTGAGTATAGCACAAGGAAAGAAGAAATTTCCAGAAGTGGATAGCTTGAAGTTGGAAAATATGATTGGTATAGTTCCGGGAAAAGATTATTTGCCAACTATAGAATTAATGCGTTTCATGACTCCTTTTGGAGTGGGATATTACAGCCAGAATGATGATTCCCTTTCTAGCAAACGCCGTCCGGTTTATATTCCAAAATGGGAACAGTGTGTACAGTGGGAACAGGATATTACAGATTTATATCCGGCTCTTACAGGAGAAGTTTATGTAGGAATCTTTATTGATACATGGACAGCCGAGGGGTATGTTGCCAGCATGGAACTGAATGTTAAGGAAACCCCGGTACCTTGCGAAAAGTTGATTCGTCGTCATGTGGAGCCCTTGATGAATACTGTGTATTATATAGGTCAGACCTATCCGGATATTTTTGCGCGCAAATCTGTTTCGGCCGACTTTGTTCTTCCCAAAAATGCGAAGAATGTACGTTTGAAATATATCGTAACCGGTCATGGCGGCCATAGCGGAGGTGATGAGTTTGTTCCAAAGAAGAATATACTTTCTATCGATGGTAAGGAAGTATATAGTTTCATTCCTTGGAGAGATGATTGTGCTTCTTTCCGTCGGTTTAATCCGGCTACGGGCGTATGGCTTGTAAAACGTTTGGCTGCTTATATAGCTGAAGATGGTTACAAGGTAAAAGATGTAGAAGAACCTTTGGCTTCTTCCGATCTTTCTCGTTCTAACTGGTGTCCAGGTTCGGATGTCGCTCCTGAAGAAATTTGTTTGAAAGACTTGCAGGCCGGTAAACATACATTTACGGTAAGCATACCCAATGCACAAGTTGCAAATGGTGAAGAGTTAAATCATTGGTTGGTTTCTGCTTACTTGGTATGGGATGAATAAATGCAAAGAATAATTGGAAAATAAAAGTAAGCATTCGTTAAACTACAGGTATTGAACTTTATATACAACAATAG
>ERZ779951.298-NODE-298-length-9567-cov-1.74169_pt1 | contig 9567 bp, 9 predicted proteins | sample MGYA00511584_ERZ779951 | MGnify/ENA primary metagenome ERZ779951 (study PRJEB29588, sample SAMEA2149539) | human gut metagenome | biome: human gut; feature: human-associated habitat; material: faeces | place: Denmark | collected 2008/2010 ... | reverse complement strand
CGCCGATAACCGTATTGTCTGGGTTCGACCATACGTCCGCCACCGGCGCAAAGTCGAGATTGAAGCCAAGCGCCGACATATCATTTGCTATGGTGTATGCGTTCTCATATGCCGTTTCGTCTCCGTCGTCCTTGTAATAGTACATGGAGCCTATATATGTGGTTCCGACAGTATCCATCAGGCGGTTTACCACGCCGCCCTCCTCGTCGGTCGCCACAAATAATCCTATACTTCTGGGAGTTGTCGATCATCTCCTTCACCTGATCCTGACTCTCAAGGTTCTTCGCAAAGTACACGATACCGCCAACAGGATAATTCTCCAGAGCCTGTCTGGTCGCATCCCCTGCCACAGTCACGCCGTCCTCTCCCGTGAGCTCCTCAGGCGTCACAAACATCATCTGGCATACCTTCTCATGAAGCGTCATCCCAGCAAGTGTCTCATCCACCAGACTCGGCTTCTCCTCCTCGGTCACCTCCGTCGTTTCCTGGCTATCCGCGGTCTGCTCTTCTGTCGTAGTTCCGCTCTCCGTGACATCAGCAGCTACGCCTGTATTTCCATTGTCATTTTCTACGTGGCCCCCGGCTTTCCCCGCGCTGCCTCTCAGCATGAAGATTCCCCATATTCCGACTGCCAGACACACCATTACGATCAATACCACAAGTGCTTTTTTCATTGGTTTTCTCCGTGATTCAATTACAACTGGAACACAACCACCAGAAGCATCTTGAACTGCTCCTTGCCATATACGGCATGTGGATGCTTTGCAGGCATTACTATTGACTCACCCTCGTGGAGTTCATACTTGACACCGTCTATTGTCACCTCGCCCACACCGTCAAGGCACGTCACAAATGCATCTCCGTCAGACTCGTGTGTGCTGATCTCCTCATCCTTGTCAAATGCAAATAAGGTTATACTCATGCATACATTCTGGGCAAGTGTCTTACTTACGACCTGTCCCTCCTGATATGCCACCTGATCCTTGAGCTTAAGTACCTCTGACTGTGCGATATTCTTCATGATTCCCATGTTCGTTACCTCCTGATATATTCTGATATATTGTTCGCTTATAGTATTATTCCACTTTTTAGTATTCTAGTATGTTGAAAAATCAACGTACTAGAATTGTTGTAATTATTTATTATGACATTTGTACGAATCAAAACAACCTGGCATGCACACATTACTATCAGAGTACATCTGATCAATAACAAATGCCCCAAATATGACAAAAAAAGCCATTTTTCTATTATAAGTATAGTTTTATCTTTTGTAAACCCAATACCATTCAGCTATTATTAATTAGTGAGGGTCACTACGTTTTTTTGGATTTAAAGGAGCTCTGATTATTATGATAGGTGAACAATTAAGAACACTGCGCACCGCGAACAAGATGACACAGAAAGAGCTTGCAGGGGAGTTATCAGTGGCATTCCAGACTATAAGCAATTGGGAGAACAATTCCATCGACCCGTCTGTGAGCATGATTCTCCGCATCGCTGAATATTTCAACTGCTCCACTGATTATCTTCTCAAAGGGGATGATTCAAGTGCCAAGTATATTGATACAACCCAGTTGACAGAACATCAGCATGCACAACTTCTTGGGCTTGCAAAGGAATTCTCCAAACTGAACAAGAAATAAAACATAACTTTATAATGTTCATATTACAGATACAGGGTATCACAACATTGTTGCGATACCCTGTTTTCTATTTGTATGATTCCAGATCGTGATCTGTATATCCTACAGGCTCATGCCACCGTCAACCTTGATGACCTGACCTGTTATGTATGATGCCTTATCTGAAGCAAGGAATGCTGCTGTCTCAGCGATGTCTGATACTTCACCAAGTCTCTTGACTGTGATATGGTCAAGCATAGCCTCCTTTGCCTTGTCTGAGAGTGCATCTGTCATGTCTGTCTTGATGAATCCAGGAGCGATGGCGTTCGCTGTGATTCCACGGCTTCCGAGCTCCTTGGCTATAGACTTGGTGATACCTATAACACCAGCCTTGGATGCTGCGTAGTTCACCTGTCCTGCATTTCCCTCTATACCTACTACGGATGACATGTTGATGATACGTCCGTACTTCTGCTTCATCATGGTTCTGTACACATGCTTGATACAGTTGAATGTACCCTTGAGGTTGATATTGATAACATCGTCGAAATCAGCCTCCTTCATTCCAAGTACAAGATTGTCTCTTGTGATTCCCGCATTGTTCACGAGAATATCTATTCTTCCATATGTAGCAACTGCAAACTTCATGAGTGCCTCAGCCTCAGCGAAATCTGCAACATTTGCCTTGAATGCAACTGCCTCTCCGCCTGCTGCCTTGACCTCCTCAACCAGGCTGTTTGCGCGCTCCTCTGAGCCGTTGAAGTTTACTACTACCTTTGCGCCGTATCCGGCAAATGTCTTTGCTATCTCACGTCCGATACCTCTTCCGGCACCTGTTACCACTGCTACCTTGTCCTTAAGCATTCAGTTCCTCCAATTTCGCTAAATCGTCTACAGTTGCAATATTTATACTCTTTACCTCTCTGTTGATCTTCTTCATGAAGCCTGTGAGAGTCTTGCCCGGGCCGACCTCGATAAATGTGTCAACACCGTCAGCTATCATGTTTTCTATTGTCTGCTGCCATCTTACTGATGAGTACACCTGTCTCTTCAGAAGCTCTTTTACCTTGGCTGCGTCTGTGATCTCCTCTGCGTCTGCATTGCAGTAGTAAGGAGCAAATCCCTCTGCAACATCCACGCCCTGAAGGAAGTCATAAAGCTTCTCTCCTGCTGGAACAAGCATCTGTGAGTGGAAAGGACCACTTACGTTAAGTGGGATAACTCTCTTGGCTCCAGCCTCTGCAAGTGCTGCTGATGCTGCCTTAACAGCCTCTGCCTCACCTGATATAACGATCTGTCCAGGACAGTTGTAGTTTGCTATCTGTACCTTGCCAGGTGTGTTCTCACATATCTCGGCAATCTTGTCAGCGTCCATTGCTATGACTGCTGCCATTCCGCCCATTCCGAGAGGTACTTCGTTCTGCATAAGGATACCTCTTCTTCTAACTGTCTTGATGCCGTCAGCGAGAGTCATGGCTCCTGCTGCAACAAGTGCGCTGTACTCACCGAGTGAGAGTCCTGCAAATACATCAGCCTTGAGACCTGCGTTCTTCAGGTGCTCATATATGGCAACCTCTGCAGCAACCATGGCCGGCTGTGTGTACTCTGTCTTGTTGATGTCATCGTTCTCCTCGAAACAGATCTTCTTAAGCTCTATATCCAGAACGTCATCTGCCTCGTCAAATACCTTCTTGCTGTCCTCAAAACTGTCATAAAAATCCTTTGCCATGCCCACATACTGTGCGCCCTGACCTGGGAATATAACTGCTGTCTTACCCATTTCTTTTTTACCGCCTTTATTATATTTTGTAATTGATTTACATTCGCATATCATTGATGTCTGTCTGTACTGGATTTTATCAACCATCTCTCATGCTACATCCAGAAGCCAAGTCAACCATCCCTTATTATAGAACAGGGCTCCGCAAATCGCAAGGTCAAGAATTAATACTGCGTTAATACTTCAGCTTGCTCCGCACTTCGTAATGCCGGATTTTTTCGAGCGAGCTCGAAAATCCGGCATCGCTTGGCGGTGTATTAACGCACAAAAAAAGCACATGCCATCAAGCCCCACGGCTCAAAGCATCTGCTGTAAATCAACTCTCATATAATATATATAACCTTGGATGGTCAGTCAGGACTCATGTCCTGGCTGGCTACCAAAGTTATGTCATGTCCGATACATGACAACTTTGAATAACAAATGTATTCAAAACAGTCCAATCTGTTCAGTTAGCAATATTACTCCTCAACACCCTTGCTCTTAAGGTAGTTAAGTACGTCCTCAAATGTAGCTACGTCATCGAGCTCCTCAGCAGGGATCTCAACATCGAACTCATCCTCAAGCTTCATAACGATCTCGTAAAGATCAAGTGAATCAACACCAAGATCATCCTTGAAGTTTGTGTCAAGCTTCATCTCGTCCTGTGAAACTCCTAACTGCTCCTCGAATATTGCCTTAACCTTATCAAACATGTTTTAATCCTCCTAAACTATAGTAAATGTTACCATTATCCTCACGGACGCTTATACTATAACCTAAGGCTACAGTAAAGTCAACACGAAGATTTTCATTGTTTTTTCGCTTATTTTTCAGCGTCAGACTTGATCGCACCTGTCTCATATATGAACTTAACTGTGCTCTTTGTACCATCGATCGTACCTGTGAAGCTTGTGTAAGTTGTGTCGTCTGAGAAGAGTGCCTCTATATAATCAATGTCTGCCTGATAATTGCCTGCAAACAGCTTTGTGATCTTCTTGATACCCTCTTCGTTGAACTGCTTCATTCCATCGCTGAGAGTCTTTGAACCTGTTACAAGCTCCTTTGCTCCGTCATCCAGAGTCTTGCTTCCGCTGTCAAGCTGTGATGCTCCATCACTGAGGGTCTTTGCTCCTGCTGCGATCTGGCCTGCACTTGAATCAAGAGTTCCTGCCGCTGTCTTTAACTGGCTGCTTCCATTTGCCAGTGTTAAGCTTCCCTGATACAGTGTGTTCATATTTGTTGATATTGTAGCTGCTCCATCGCTGAGAGTCTTTGTACCCTCCTTGAGTGCTGCTGCACCTCTTGAGAGATCTCCGGTTCCCTTTGCGATTGCCTTGACACCTGCATATGCTGAATCGATTCCTGTTGAGATGCTTGATGCACCGTCACTGATGGTCTTGAGTCCTGTTGACAGCTCGCCCATCTTGGTATCCAGTGTCTCAGCACCCTGCTGTAATGCTGTTATCTGTGCTGTTGTCTCCTCTGAAGTCAAAGTAGCTGTGAGGGATGTTTCTATCTTGTCTATTGCACTGAGAGCACCCTTTGCCTTTGCAAGGCCTGTGTACTGTGCAAAATATGCATCGTATGTTCCATCGCCCTTTGCCGCATCCAGAGTAGTCTTACCTAGTGCAAGTGCTCCTTCAAGCTGTGACATAGCCGCATCTATTCCGGCCTCGCTTGTTATGGAACCGCCGAGCTGGCTGTATACATTTGACTGAGCCTGGCTTACGATCTGTGATGGCATTCCTGTCAGCATGGTGATCAATGTGTTCACACCATTATTGAGCTCTGTAGCGCCCTTTGCAAGTGCCTGTGAACCTGCATATGCATTGCTTGCTCCTGATGCCAGTGAACTTGCGCCCTTGGAAAGTCCAGGATTGCTGTCTGTTCCCTCAAAGCCTGCCTGAAGTTCCTTTGCACCACTGTTCAGCTTGTCAGCTCCGCTCTTGAGTGTGCCAACGCTTGTATCAACTGTCTTTGCTCCTGTTGCCAGTGTCTTTGCACCATCGTTGAGAGCTGATGAACCATCCTTTATAGACTTGATTCCATCGTCCAGGGTTCCCATGGCTGTTGATATCTGTGAAGTACCATCTGCCAGCTGGCTTGTATATGTCTCAAGTGAAGCTGCACCGTCTGCCAGTGTGTCAGCACCCTTCTTCAGTGAGTAAGTACCATCCTTCAGAGTCTCCAGACCATTTGTGATCTTTCCTGAACCCTCCTCGAGCTGATCTGCAGAATCACCGAGCTGACCTACGCTGTCTGTGAGTGAGCTCACATCTGCCTTGTCCTCAACCTCGTCTATGGCATCCTCTGCGCTTGATCCAAGAAGGTCACTTGCTGCAACCGTCATGGTCATTGAGAGCTCGAAGTCTGTGACATCCGCTGTAACCTCAACATAATCAGGTACATCTATGTTATCAAGTGCTGTCTCTATCTTGCTGTCATTTATACCATCCTGTAAGCACTGCTTGAATCCAGGAACTGCATATCCGACTACGATCTGGTTGCTTCCCTCTGAGATGACCTTACCATTCTCAACCTGAACGTTTGAGAACTTATCTACAGGAAGGATCATTCCTGAGAGCATTACAAATGGTGAGATGACCTCTGTATTCTTGCTGTCCACTGTGACTGTCTTCTTGGTGTTGTTGGTATAATCAAATCTGATGGTGACCTTACCGCTCTTGCCTGCAAGCTCTGAAGGCTCTATCTCCTCGCCGTCCAGCTTGTATGTTACCTTTACGTCAACAGGGAGCTCCTCATTTGACTTGCCCTGATAGTAGATATCTGATCCATTTGCAGCCCATGTTATAGTGCCATCGCCGTTGTCCTTGTATTCCTCATAGCCCTTCACGTTCTGGATGTCTGTGAGGTTTGTCTTGTCGTTGAGTCCCTCTGCACCGTCTGAGTTCTTCAGCCATGTGCTGACTGTAACGTCATTTGCATTTCCATTTGCATCGGCAAGGACATATACTGTCTCTTCCTTGTCTGCGTCAGATGCGCCATCCTTGGATATCTCAGATGTAAGTGCATCCTGAAGTGTGTCTGACTCGCTCTCGGTTGTAGCCTCGGCCTTGTCTGAGGATGAGCTGTCATTTGTATCTCCGCATCCTGTTGCCAGTGATGCCATCATAACTGCTGATAATGCAACACATATATATTTCTTCCATTTGATCATATTATTACCTCTTTTCATAGATTACAAAAGTTCCGTAGTTACATCTGTTTATAACTGCTATGCCTGAGTGGCTGCAGTGTCCTCATCGCTAACCTTCGCTGATGGTCCATCCATCAGGTTCTTCCTGTATCTGAACATGATGACCTTATCGAAGAGCATCAGTGCTGATGGAAGCATCAGGATAACTGCACACATACTTATGAGTGCTCCACGAGCCATAAGTGTACACAGCGCGCTGATCATATCTATATCTGAGTAAAGACCTACGCCAAATGTTGCAGCGAAGAATGAAAGTGCGCTGACAACTATGGACTGTACTGACTCCTGGCATGCTGTTGCCACGGCGTCAAACTTTCTGTATCCGTTCAGTCTGTTTCTCTTGTACTTCGTTGTCATCAGTATGGCGTAATCAACCGTCGCGCCGAGCTGGATAGTACCGATAACTATTGAAGCTATGAACGGTATCTCTGTTCCGGTGAAGCAAGGGATACCCATGTTGATGAATATCGCAAACTCTATGACTGCCACAAGTACGATTGGCAGTGATATTGAACCGAATACACAGAGGATGATGATGAATATCGCTCCGATGGATACTGTACTTACAGATGCGAAATCCTTATCTGTTATAGTGATAAGATCCTTTGTACAAGGAGCCTCACCAACCAGCATGTTCTTCTCGTTGTATGAATCGATGGTATTATTGATCTCTGTACACTGATTGTTAACCTCATCTGAAGCAACCTCATACTCTGATCCGACGAGTATCAACTGCCAGTCATCGCTCTTGAGCGCCTCTGTGACATCTGAAGGTATGAAGTCGGTTGGAATACCTGCTCCAATGATGCTGTCAAGTCCGAGACAGAACTTAACTCCATCGATGTTCTCGATATCTGACATCATGTTTCTTGTGTCCTTGTCACTCTGATCATTTGTGACAAGTATCATATGTGTTGAATTCATGTTGAATACCTCAGCCAGCTCTGTGTTGGCCTGAACACTCTCCAGACTGTCTGGAAGTGATGAATCCAGCTTGTAATAAACCTTTGTATGATTGTATCCGTATATTGCAGGGATCAGGATGATCACGAACAATACAAGGAATACTTTGTAGTGCTTAGCTATGAATTTTCCTACTCCCTTGAACTCTGGAAGTATTACTCTGTGTGTTGTCTTCTCTATCGCCTTGTCAAATACAAGGATGAGTGATGGAAGTATCGTTACACATGCGATAACTCCGAGTACGACACCCTTTGCCATGACGATACCAAGGTCAAGTCCGAGGGTAAAGCTCATGAAGCACAGTGCAACGAATCCGGCAACTGTTGTTATGGAACTTCCCACAACTGATGATATTGTCTCTGCGATGGCGTGTGCCATAGCCTCTTTCTTATCCGTGTATTCCTTCTGCTGTGCCTTGTAGCTGTGCCACAGGAATATGGAGTAATCCATTGTAACTCCGAGCTGAAGTACCGCAGCCAGCGCCTTTGTTATGTATGATACCTGACCCATGAGGATATTTGATCCAAGGTTGTACACGATCGCCATTCCTATACTTGCAAGGAAGAGTACCGGGATCATGATAGAGTCCATTGTGATCGCCAGGATGATACTACTCAGGATAACCGCTATAAGTACGTATATCGGGGTTTCCTTCTCTGACAGCTTCTTGGTATCGACGACAACCGCTGACATACCGGACAGGAAGCACTGCTTGTTTGATATGCTTCTTATCTCCTCGATGGCATCCATTGTGCCGTCCGCCGATGTGGTATCATCAAATATGATGGCCATCATGGTGGCATTCTTTTCGTCATTATTAAATGCATCATAAAGGCTTTCAGGAAGCATATCCTTTGGTACTGACAGGTCTGCAAAGCTGTCATACCATATAACCTTTGATACATGGTCTACTTTTTCAATCTTTGATTTCAGTGCGGATACATCTTTGTCTTCCATCCCCTCTACCACATACAGCGAGAAGGCTCCTGTACCGAACTGGTCAACCAGTATATCCTGACCTTCCATGGTCTCGATATCCTTCGGAAGATATGACAGAATATCGTAGTTTACCCTGGTCTTGATATAACCGTATGCCGCTGGTATGAGAAGAACTAAGCTGAGAATCAGTATTACGACCCTCGCACTTACTATCTTTTCTCCTAGTTTTAACATAGCCATAACATCTCCTTTTTCTATTCTGTGGTGGATTATACAACCTGATATTTCTTAAATAAACTACCCAAAATACGAAAACGTTTACATTTTGTTACAAATATGCTAATCTGTAACAAACGTTTGAACACATATTCAAAATTGATTATAAACAAATTATAAACTGAGGGAGGTTTGGGAAAGTGCCTAATCCAAGCGAGGAAAAGACTGAAGATAAAATTATCAAAAGCTTCAAAAAGCTTGTAAACGAATATTCCTTTGATAAGATCACTGTCACGATGATCGCTGAAGACGTTGGAATATCAAGACCGATATTCTACAGACATTTTAAAGACAAATATGAGCTGATGGATTACATGCTCTACAATGAGGTGACCAAGGAACTGGAGATACTGCTTGAGCACAACATGATCCTTGAGGCCATAAAATATCTCTTCACACACATTATTAATGAAGCGAAGCTTTACAGAAAGCTTTTTGAGACAACCGGGCAGAACAGCTTTGAGCAGGTCATGATCGAACAGTTCACCAGTTTCTTCAAGGAACACCTGAAGATATTTGACACGGATCAGATTCCTGACAATCCTATGCTGTCTCCTCTTATTATATGTAAGTATCTGGTAATGGGTCTCACCGTTGCCATCAAGGGATACCTGAACAGCCCGGAGATCACGAGTATCAACGTGGATCAGGCTGTGGAGGCTTATTACTTCCTGGTGTCACACTCCATATTCGAGCTCACCAAGGAGGACTTCAGACCAAAGCTGTTCCAGGCGGTGGATCGAAATTACATTACGCTGCCTTCCAAGAATTAACTGCCGGACGCC
>ERZ779951.295-NODE-295-length-9636-cov-3.79731_pt1 | contig 9636 bp, 5 predicted proteins | sample MGYA00511584_ERZ779951 | MGnify/ENA primary metagenome ERZ779951 (study PRJEB29588, sample SAMEA2149539) | human gut metagenome | biome: human gut; feature: human-associated habitat; material: faeces | place: Denmark | collected 2008/2010 ... | reverse complement strand
CAACAGAAGCTGCTGCTGAAACAGCAACAGAAGAAGCTAAGGCAGAATAAAATAGTCAAATATATCTCTAATATAGCGCTTTTTCCCGTGAGGGAGAAAGCGCTTTTTTGGTATATTCTGCATGAGTATTACCAATTTATTGCAAGTCTTACATTATAATTGTTGCATGTTTTTTTACTCGAATCTGTGTATTGTTGAGTAGTGTGGTTGTGTTTCAGGGTGTCAGAACAAATGGGTAATAATTTTCTCTTTTTGCATATTTATTTTAATGTCATTTTTTCAATTGTCTAATACCCATATTTCTATACCTACGTAGTGTAAACTTATGACATGTAATATACATTCGTATGTTTTACATATAGTCAATTTATATGCTGCTTATTTGTATCAATATGCAGCAATAAGTTTCATATTGACAAAATTCTTGATATTATTATAACTTATTGAACGGCTGCTAATATTGATAATTTTGCCTGTTGTGAAAATATTCAACAATATATGCCATTGGATTTGATTATACGGCTATTTCATTTTAGCTATTTGTTTAGCTCTTATTCGTCTTATTATCAGTAGGATACGTTCTGCCTTGGGCTTGATTTTATATTGTGAAATTAAATCAAATTGACTAGTTTTATATAAATTAAAATCTTATTTATGAAATAATCTTTATAGTGTATGTATTACATTAATATTAATAAAATGCTTATTTTATCGGCAAAATATTTGGTTTGTATACTATTTGATTGTGTATTTGTAAACGAATGAGTGAAATTATATAGCATTATGTATTGTATGTTTTGCTAAGTTGTTAACCAAAATTATTTTAATATGAGTAAATTGATTACCTTATTGTGCTTGTTCAGTATGTTGTTTAGCAGTTATGCTACTGCTGCTGAACCTGTGACAGAGTTTCCTTACTCTGAAAATTTTGATACGACAGAAGAGGAGTATATTCCTGCAGGCTGGGCCGTTGAAGGTTCAACTCCGTTTGCCGTATATCCTGCATTCGACTGGTATGGGGTACAAGCTCAATCAGGTGCTAATGCACTTGTGTCGGGTTATCCTCAGACAGGTAATCGAACAGATGTGGCATTCTCTCCGATGTTCGAGATGAAGGCCGGTGTTAAATATACAATGACCGTTTGGGTAATGATGAAAAATACAGCCCAAAATGGCCGCAATCCAGGAATGAAGATAACTGTAGGTACAGCACAGACTTCTGACGCCCAGACAACAGAGCTGGCAACAGATGAAGGCGAGTGCGACTGGAAAGAAGTTACAGTAACATTTACTCCTGAAACTGACGGCCAGTATTGTTTCGGCCTTTGGTGTAATTCTGTTCTATCAAGTGCCGGCGATGTATTTTTTGATACATTCTCGGTAAGTGCCGAAGAGTCAACTCCAGAAGTAACCGTAGCCGAGTTGCCATATTCAGAAAGTTTTGATACAACAGCAGAGATGGAGATGCCTTCAGGCTGGGCCGTAGAAGGTGCTACTCCGTTTGCCGTTTATCCTACGTCAGACTGGTATGGAGTACAGGCTCAATCAGGTGCAAATGCTCTTGTATCAGGTTATCCTCAGGGCGGCAACCGTGCAGACGTGGCATTCTCACCGATGTTTGAAATGAAGGGTGGAGTAGAATACACCATGAGCGTATGGGTTATGATGAAGAACATGGCTCAGAACGGCCGCGTGCCGAGCATGAAGATTACAGCTGGACTGGCTCAGGTGGCCGATGCACAGATAACAGAACTTGCGAGTGAGGAAGGCGAATGCGACTGGAAAGAAGTTAAGGTAAAATACACTCCTGAGACCGACGGTCAGTATTGTTTCGGTCTTTGGTGTACTTCAGTGCTGGCAACAGCCGGTGACGTATATTTCGACACCTTCTCTGTAAGCGAAAGCAACAGTGGCGAGGAGCCTGCATGGAAAGCCGAAATACCTTATGTGGAGACTTATGATGACGCATCACATTATTCAGGTAAAGAATATCTCCCGATAGGCTGGGCTAGTACAGGCGAGACACCTTGGGTTACCGCTGCAATAAAGGACAAACCGGCCCTTTCAGGCGAATATTATATGGTGGCTCAGTCGTCAGTTCTGCCAAACAGAAACGACATAGCTTATTCACCTATGCTCGACATGAAGGGCGTAAAGACCTACACCGTGTCAATGTATCTCTATATGCCTGGTACGGGCAGTGTTGATCCTTCATTCAAACTTACTGCCGGCAACGGTCAGGAAGTTGACGCACAGACAGTAACGCTCAAGGAGATAACCGAAACAGCTGTTAAAGACTGGACAAAGGTTGAAGCAGACTTTACACCTGCAGAAGACGGTCAGTATTGTTTTGCAATGTACGCATGTTCAGCTTCAGCCGGTGACGGTAACATTGCAGTCGACAATTTCTCTGTAAGAGAAAAGGACGACGTGCTTCCTCCAACGGCATTGTTCTATGTCGGCAATACTCTCAACTCTATTCTTTACAGCGGTTCAATAGTATTTGACGGTCAGAAGATAAAGATGATAAATATGTCTACCGATGCAACATCGTATAAGTGGACTGTTGACAACGACGCCGTAATTTCAGACGACGAGGCTGCAGAACCCGAAATAACCTTCCCGAAAGCCGGGACATATACTATTACGCTCCAGGCCACTAACGAAGGCGGAACCACTGAATGTCAGCAGACATTCTCAGCAGATATTTATAGCCTTGATTATGATATCGAAGATGCACTTATGACAACATCTGAGTCAATAGACCATATCTTCCAGCAGGGCGATACACCGGCTTACAATGAAGACGGCGAGGTGAAAGACCTTGACACATATGAATTATATTACGATTTCGTAGTAGGTGTCAATCCTTATTACCGTTCTATAGCAGAGCGATTTGAGCTTCCGTCAGATGTATCATTGGAAATATCTTCATTGTCTGTTATGACAAATATGTACAGCCTGTTTATCAACGACAGAGGCGACGGTACACCTAACGACAAGGAGAAGACCTATCGTGTTGTTATCTATCCCGACAACGACGGCACTCCTGACACAGCCAATGTTATGGCAACAAAGGCAGACAAGCTTATCAACACATTTGGAAGTGCCGGATATTATTCTCCGGTAAGACAGTCGGTAACATTCGACGAGCCGGTTAAGGTTAAAGGTTCGTTCTATGTTGCATTCGAGTTTGACGATCTTGACCTCTATGACGAGACTGATGGCCGTAATTATCGCTCTTGGATAGGCTTTGACACAAGATGTCATGCCAACAAGCAGACCACTCTCTATGTTAAGCCTGAAAAGGCACTGCCCGGAAGCGACTATAAAGTTGACGGCAAATGGTGCAAGGCTGATGAGTTCTGTCCGAGTCTTGCAGGCTATAGCTTCTGTGTGATGCCGTGGGTTAAATTCTACAAGAAGGAAACCACTTCGATAGAAGGTGTAGAGAACGGAGATGTTAAACTCGAAATCTCTGCCGACGGCAACAATTACCGTGTAAGCGGTCTCTCTGACGGCACTGATGTAAGAGTCTACAGCGTTTCAGGCGTACAGGTATTTGCCGGAAAAGCCTTTGGCGGTGAGGTCGTTATTCCTGCCGACAGCTGGAACAAGGGCATCTATGTGATAAATGCAGGCGGAAACAGCGTAAAAGTTTTAAAATAAATTGAGGCATGCGACTTGTTAAAATTTTATTAGCATCATTATGCCTTTTCACACTATCGAATATGCCGGCCCACAGCGTGCCGGCATATCCGAAACCTGTTAAGTTTGTTCAGCCCGACGGCACAGTGGTTACTTATCGCATCATCGGCGACGAGCATAACCATTGGCTTGAGTCTACGGGCGGATATGTGCTGAAAAGAGCAGACAACGGATATCTTTGCTATGCTGGCAAAGACAGCAACGGCGCCATCGTGGCAGCCGGCAAGTATATGGGCAACGACAGTCAGGCTTCGGCCAGTATGAAACTTCTGCGCCGTGATGACATGATAAAGTCTGACGGGATGAAGCTAAGTCCGGCCGGACCAAACAAGGCTCTGCAGATCTACGGCACCTTCCCGCTGAAGGGAAAGCGCAAGCTGCTCATGCTTCTCGTTAACTTTGCCGACACCAAACCGTCGTTTGACGCCGATAAGTTCCGCGAGCTTATGAACGCTCCCGACTATAACGGCATGGGAAGTTTCCGTGACTATTATCTTGAAACATCCTATAATCAGCTCGACATCGAGACCACCGTTGTTGGCTGGCTTCAGCTCCCGCGTCAGAAGTCGCTCTACAGCACCGAGGATATGTCCGACCTCATACGCGACGCCCTCGCGCTTGTAGACCCGAGCATCGACATACATCAGTTTGACAACGACGGCGACGGCGAGCTCGACGGCCTGTCAATCATCCACCAGGGCATGGGACAGGAAGTGAGCGGCAGCACATCAGATATATGGTCGCACAGCAGCGAGCTTCTCGATCAGATGTACGGCGACGTGCGTGTGAAGAAATACACCATACAGCCCGAAATACTTTTCAACGATCCTTACAACGGACTGCAGATGACCACCGTAGGCGTGCTATGTCATGAGTTTGGCCATAATCTCGGCGCGCCCGATTATTATGACACCGACTATGAAGACAACGGCTACTATAACGGCACAGGCATCTGGGACCTTATGGCCGACGGAATATGGAGCGAGCACTATCTGCCTGGCGATTCGCCTTCAAGCCTTAACATGTGGCAGAAGATACAGTTCGGATGGGTGGAGCCTAAGGTGCTCGACTCAACAGCTACAGTTACCGACATGCATGCCGCAACCGACGAGCCTGTGGGATATATCGTTAAGACAAAGCGTGAAGGCGACTACTTTGTGCTGGAGAACCGACAGGTGCAGAAGTTCGACCGCGAGCTTCCCGGCCACGGCCTTATCGTTTATCATGTTGACGAAAACCGCATCAACTTGACAGCCGAAATGAACACCGTAAACTGCGACTATCAGCAAGGCCTTTACACCGTATGCGCATCGGCAACTTCTGATCCTGGTGACAGTCCTGAGTCTTACGGCAACATCAATTCTGCCGGTGCTCCTTTCCCGGGTTCTACACGCAAGACTACATGGACCGACACTACAACCCCGTCGACACACTCTAACGACGGCAAGTATTCTTATTTCTCATTGAGCGACATAAGCGAGAACGACGGCAAGGTTTCGTTCAAGTTCACGTCAGAAGAAGTTCCGGCAGCCGTCAACAACTTTGCCGCTAACGCCAAGCGCGGTGTGGTAACTCTGACATGGGAGGCACCCGATGCCGACGGAATAAAAGACTATCGTATATACAGAGACGACTTCCTGATTGCAACGACCAATGACCTTACTTATGTTGACGAAAATCCCGGAAATATTATTGTAACGTATAAGGTGGACGTTGAATACGACAACGGACTCGTTTCTCCGTTTGCCGAGGCAACAGTGCGTCTGCCCGAAAACCGCATAGAGTCGCTATCAACCAAGGAGAATGCCGACGGCATAGAGCTTACGTGGGAAATGAACACCGACTTGTCGCGTTCAGACCTCAACTACTCTGATGTGGTTTACCAGTATGTCTACTCTAACGAGACCGACTTCGCACAGCGTTTCAACGAGAAAGACCTCCGTGCCTATAACGGATATTCAATCACGGGCATAGGTTTCTTCCCGTTCTCGTCACAGCGCACAACAAGCTATAAGATCAGAGTTTGGCGCGCAGCCGCAGGCACTGACGACATGCAGATTGTCAACGAGCGCGACATCACCGAGTACGGCTCTGGCAACTGGTGCATAAAGCAGTTTGACACACCAACTGTAATCGAGCCGGGCTACGACTATATGATAGGCGTTTACGGCAGCACGAGCGACGGCGGTTTCCGCATAATATGCGACGGAACTACCTACACTCCAGGCCTGGGTAACCTCGTATTGTCAGAAGGCGAGTGGCGCGACGATATCATACAGCTCAACCCGCTCATGAAAGCCACGCTTGAACCGTCGTCTGCCAAGGATGTATTCGTGCCGGGCGAGACTCCCGTCTTCGACGACGACTACAATCCTCAAACTGATGCCGAATATCCTATCGGATTTAATGTCTACCGCAATGACGAGCTTATCGGCTTTACGTCATCACGCACGTTTATTGACAGCTCAGTAAGTAAGGGCGTCAACAGATATGGCGTAGTGTGCCTGTATGAAGGCAACAACGAGTCTGCTCCAGTTGATCGCTCGATCTATGTCACCACAGGCATAAACGACATCACGGCTTCAGGTGTAAGCATTGAGCCATGCGACGGCGGTATAACCGTAACAACAGACGGCAATGCGCACGTCAGCGTCTATTCAGTTTCCGGCTCATTGCTCGCCGGCTGTAACACCGGCGGCAACGTTACCGTGTCTTTGGCTCCCGGAGTCTACATTGTCAAGTGCGGCGATGTTGTGCGCAAGGTTATGGTACGATAACTGTTTTAATCAAGCAATGGCTTTTAGCCGTTAATCAGGCTGTTATCCATTGCATATAAATTTTTAAGGAGCGTGCCGGTAAAGGCGCGCTCCTTTTTTGTTTTTTGGCATTAATGCCGTTTAGGTTTATGTTTTGTTCATAGTTGAAAAACATCTTCCTTGTCTGGCAAAGGCATTATATCGTGGCGTCGGCTTTTATTCTGAAGTGAAGTGTGTCGATGGAGAATAAAACGTTTGTCAGGGCTTTGCCGGACTTAATCAGAGATAAATCACTTTTCCACGGCTGATTATAAACTTCGTTTAGCGAAACCGCAGGCATGAAATACATGAGGAAGCAACATGAACATGAGGTTGACATATTTAATTACCGATTGGAATGCAGTCTATACATTCTCCGGGATACTCCTTGGTAGGACATTATTCCCCGTCATTGTGCATTTTTATTATTATGAAATCTTCTCAATCTTGCAAACCAATTAAAAATAATACGTTAAATTTGCAATGCTGTTTGAAGTCTACAAACTTGAGTGGATTCTTTCCATACACACTCTCTTGAAACGCTATCGCTACAAACTAAAAAGAACCTATCATGAAGCCGGATATAATAAAGCAATCGCCATCAACCCACACTTGGGTAATCGTACAATATTTATCTGCCGTTATAGTATCGGCAGCAATTATCTTATTGTGGATTGACAAATTAGTAGGATTTATGATTATCGCATTTGCTTTCCTTTTTGTCATACCGGCATTTGTTATTTCTCTTATATCCTTTTTTAAATCATTAAAGTTCAATACCGGGCACAAAAGAATATTCCTGATATGGCATGTCGCCAATATTCTGGCAGTACTTCTAATGATTTTTAATCCCAACGACAGATGCGACGCCCACATAATGGAAGAACACTATATCAAATACCATGCACAAATGGAAAGCCTCTATCACAAGGTTAGTCAACAGTTGAAACCTGGATGCAGCATTTACATCGAATTTGAGGAAAGAAAATTATCTCTCTTCACTGTTTCTACTGACGGCAATCATGGCGGCAACAGCTGTAATCTTAACGAAGAAAATATTGACTCTTTGCTCATGGCATCTGGTCTTGACAGAAAAGCTCTGAATGATATAGAGAACACCTTGGATGACATTCATTGCATTTCGATAGCAGTTTCGGCATCTCCTGACCAGCCATACGAAATAGGTTTCCGTCGCGTTCTTATGGATAAGTATGATTTTGTTATCTATCCCTATGCACTGTCACAAAAAGAGCAGAAACGTGTAGCGGCAGATCCGGGTAACATTCTGTACTCTCCTCACGTTGTGTTTAGATATGGTACAGGCGCTGTAGGCAATAGTAACTTTCCTGGTAAGGAAGAATATTTGCAGTCAAGAAAAAACAGTGTTGTTAGATATTTTGCAGTCGTGGCAGGCTATACCAATAAATAAGCTAACAAGAATGCACCAACAGAAAGCCAAAAGACGACTGAAAGCATTGATGCACAAAATAGATAAAAACTGTGTGCGGTTTAATGAATTACTTTGGCTTAAAGACTTACCCAATATTCTTGGCATTTGTAATTATTTTTGATTTATCCCATACATTTAACGCTCTCAGAATAGCCATGCTTGTAGTGAAAGTGTGGTTGGGCGTGAAAAAGCACAAAAAAACAGGCGGTTTTGTTAACTGCCTGATAATCTGTTGCTTATGCTGCTTATGCGATAAAATTGCAATAGTTAAAAAACATTACTCGGCCGTTTACGGTGCAAAAGTGGCCGAGTTATGTTGCGAAACGTGCCCATTTACCATCCAAAATACGTGCATTATTGCCACAAAACCATAGCTTTTGTGTCCATAATAATGTCTTTTCTGTAAATGAATGTTAATGCTTTGCCGGTTTTTATACCATTTCATTAACATCCGTTATATGTCTGTTCTCTAGATTGAAAAAATATTTTGTCCTGAGTTTTTACCTAAAAAAGAAAGGATTATAAGTGTTAAGTGAAGAGTGAAGAAACAACGTTCGACGTTAGTCAATTCGAATGCTTTGTTTTGGTAAAACTTATTATCGTTGTAGTGTAGAAATAAGGCATATGACTTTAACTACTTTAACTACTACTAACTCCTTTAACTCCTAAAAAAATCCCCGAAAGCATTTTTAGCTTTCGGGGATTTTTTAAATATCATCACCTTGCAACTTTAAGTATTCTCGGACATAGGTTACTGCCGCTTACATATAGCAGCACCATTCCGTTGGGCAAGTTGTTAAGATGAGTCTTTTCAGATGTTATGCGCGTCTGCGACAACTGCTTGCCGTCGGTGGTAAATATGCGCAGCGTTGCACCAATGGCATTGCTGCTCACCGTCAAAGTGTTGTTGCTGCTGTTGTAGTTTATTACCGGCTTTTCTGTTACAGCCTGTGTTATGCCTGAAGTAAAGTCATCGTCGAGCACTTCACCCATCAGGCCGTTTATGTAAACCTCAAGAGCAGTGTAGCCATCGGCATTCTTCTTGTTGCGGTCAGAAGCATCGTTTGCGTTGAGTCCATGCTCCTTCTCCCATTCGTCAGGCATGCCGTCGCCGTCAGTGTCAGTAGGCGCCTTCTCGTTGCCGTGGTCGAGGCCGAAGCCTTCGGCATCGTTTACTGAGTCGATGATACCATTCTTCTTTGATTTAGAACCTGAATACTTAGGCGTGCCGGTCTTTACGTCGTTGATAACGCGCTGCTCTATCACATCGCGGTTAATTGTTCCGGCCTTTTCGAGCACCGTGTTATATGCGTCCTCGGCAGTCTCTATGTCAGTGAGCATATAAAGCGCCGGGTCATATTCGCCAACGTTGCCCATTGCCGCATTGTAACGGTAATAGGGAGTGGCGGTAACAATGCGTTCATCGGCGCGAATGTCGTCGAGCGAGTAAGTCTCTGCGCTCATTGCCTTCCAGTTGTCAGCGTTGGCAGCGTCGTTGCCCTCCATTATGTTGCCGTTGACATACCATTTAGCAGGAGCCCACGATGTGGCGCCGTCGCGTGCGTAGCTTGAAACAACGAACACTGAATTGTCGGGCGACTGCGGTCCCGGCTTGTAATAGTTGTTCATGAAGTTGCACTCATGCACAGAGTTCTTGCCGTTGTATGATGTAATTTCGGCAGT
>ERZ779951.279-NODE-279-length-9979-cov-2.24012_pt1 | contig 9979 bp, 10 predicted proteins | sample MGYA00511584_ERZ779951 | MGnify/ENA primary metagenome ERZ779951 (study PRJEB29588, sample SAMEA2149539) | human gut metagenome | biome: human gut; feature: human-associated habitat; material: faeces | place: Denmark | collected 2008/2010 ... | reverse complement strand
TTTACTGACGGAATCGGAAGAGGTCATCTGGCTTCTTCAGAAGTGTCATGTCCTGTCGGATAGAATTATGTGAGAATACACGAAAAAATGACAATAATAATGGCATATGAAGATGATAGAGCATAATCACTTCATATGCCATCTTATTTTGGGGACATTTACTGAATATCCCTAAATCAATAAGCATTTTTCTCGCCGTGGATGGCGTTTCTTACGGTCTTGTAGATGATGTAAATATCCAGCCAGAAACTCCAGTGCTCGATGTACCAGATGTCACCGATTACACGTCCTTCCATATCTTTCAGCTCCTTAGTCTCACCTCGGTAGCCGGTTACCTGGCTCCATCCTGTAATGCCGGGTTTGACAAAGTGTCGTACCATGTATTTATTGATCAGTTTGGAGTATTCTTCCGTATGTTTCAGCATGTGAGGACGCGGTCCTACAATACTCATATCGCCCAGCAATACATTGATGAACTGGGGTAGTTCGTCGATGTTTGTCTTTCGCATGATATTTCCCCAGCGGGTCTTGCGGGGATCATCCTTGGTTGCCTGCAACGTATCAGCTTCCTTGTTGACCTTCATCGAACGGAACTTGTAGCAATAAAACTCTTTATCATTCAGTCCATTGCGCTTCTGTTTAAAGAAGATAGGACCTGGCATGGTCAGTTTAGTTACGATAGTAACAATAATCAGTATAATCGGGAACAGCGTACACAGGAATAGCAAGGAGAAAACGATATCGAATGCACGTTTCAGCAACTTGTTTTCCGGACGACTTAGTGGGTCTTGTCGTAAGCTAAGATAAGGAACATTTCCCATCATGTTAAAGTATACTCTATTATGCAAGTAGTTGTGCAGATTAGGTACGCTATAGAAATGAACTAAATGGTTCTCGCAGTAATTGATAATTTGTATGATCAGTTCACTCCGGCGTGAAGGAAGACAGCAAAATAGGTAATGTATGTATGAATTGTCCTTCAGATAATTTGGTATTTCTTCCGGACGTCCCAAATAGGGACACTGGGAAGGCATTTCAGGGTTGGGCTCATCGTCGAAATAGCCATTCACTCTATAACCGGTAGATGGATCATCTGACAATTCATAGTACATCTCAATGTTATTCGAAGTACTTCCTACCAGTACTACATAGCGTAAATTTTTCCCTTTCGAACGTAGGCCTTTTAAAATACTTCTAAATACTAACCGGAAAATACTTAATAGAATGAATAAGGTTGAAATGTATATAGGAAAGAACAAAGAGTATATATTCATAAACTTTCCAACACTTAATAAAGTACCCGATAGTATTGAAAAATAAAAAACGTTACGGAATACACGCATGATTATCTGATATGGATAAATTTTACGCAAGTGTAAGACTATTCCTCCTTGAAGACAGCATACCAGATAACATAGAAATATTATAATTAATACTTGGGGTAATGTAGCTGTTAGTTCTGTGTATTTCCCTTGGTAAATAGCACCTAAGTAAAATATATAAAATAAACCGCAACTAATGCATAATTCCCCTAAAAGCACGCACAGCTTTATTATGCTATTGTTTCGTACAGTATTATTAATATAATTCTCCATAACAAAATAACGATAGGTTAATATTCTTTAAATTATTGGCGTCTATGAATGCGTGATTAAAAAAATTATACAAAAATAGACATTGTCTCTTTATTATGCAAACAAATTTAGTTTGTTTTTGTAAATAGAAGCTCGTGTTTGTTAAATGTAGTTAATATAGTAGTTTTTTTAGAGCTTCTATTGTGTTGTATAACATATAATCAATATCTTTGCACCGTGTTTTTCATGGTATTAGATTTAAGGTTAATGAAGATTGGGAGTCTGGGAAGATTCCCTTTTTTATTTTATTAATGGCTCAAGTGGTAATGCATCAGTTCGTCTATAGGGTTCTTTATAAAAATTCCAAGTGGTATATGAAAGGAATGTGCCGATTCTTCAAGTTCTTCGTGAAAGAACCATGCAATAGAACCGACAAAGGAAACTGGATACATTTGTGGATATAGCAGGACATTGCGGCGGAAGAACTCTCCGAAGCAATCTAATAAGAATGCATGTACTTGTGGCATCCCCTTATGTTCATAAATATAAGGAGTGAGTGAGGCCAGAAAGCGATTGGCTTGTGGCCGGCGATATACATTATTCAATATCTCAGAAATTGTAAGATTGAGCTTTTCTTGTAATCCATGCTGCAATATCTCGGGTAATTGTCCTTTCAGACAATCGCCTATAAATCGTTTTCCCAAGTAAGCTCCGCTGCCTTCATCTCCTAAAATATATCCCAGTGGCGGAATGTTCCGTATGATTTTTTCTCCATCGTATAAGCATGAATTGGATCCTGTTCCGAGTATGCAGGCTATTCCTGCTTTGTCTTTACATAAGGCACGTGCAGCTCCTAGCAGATCTGTCTCCACAAAAATGTCAGCGTTCGGAAAATATTCTTGTAACACCTGAGTGATGGAGGCTGTTTTGGATGGCAAGCATCCGGCACCATAGAAGTAAATAGCCGTGCAGCGCTGGAGTGGAGTGTCCAGTTGTGGAAGAAGTTCATCATGGATGATAGACCGTATCTTTTCTTCAGACTGATGGAACGGGTTGATTCCTTCCGTCTGGACAATTTTGCAATTGGTTGTTTCCGTACCGTAGCACCAATCGGTTTTGGTAGATCCACTGTCGGCTATAAGTATCATAATGAAAGGTGGTTATAAAAAGCACAATGCATCAAGATATGACACATTGTGCTTTTTGTGATTGGTATTAAATTAATTAGTGGCAATGTCCGCATCCGCCTCCACAACATCCGTCGTCATGGTGATGATGCTCATGATCTCCGCAGCCTCCGCCGCAGCTGTCACATCCGCAGCCACATCCTTCTCCACTCATCATGTTGACCATTCCTTCTATTTCTTTATTGGTAGCAGGACGCATTTCTGTAATAGTACCTTCAAAGATCAAGTCTTTGCCGGCATGAGGATGGTTCAGGTCGAGCACTACTTTGTCTTCAGTAATTTCACCTACGTTGGCATAGAACTGATGTCCTTCTGCATCGCTCAGCATAATGATATTGCCCGGGAAGATATTTTCGCTGTCGAAATTACCGTCAGGATCGCAAAACATAGATTTAGAAACCTGACGTACGTTATCTTCGTTACGCTCTCCGTATGCTTCTGCGCAAGGAATTATAAAATTGAAGTTATCTCCTTTGCTCAGTGCTGTGATTTCTTTTTCAAATTTATCGAGTGTGTATCCGATACCAGAAATAAACTGGAACGGATGTTCTACAGTTGCTTCTTCCAGCAATTCTTTCTTTCCGTCAGCAATAGCATACAGACGATATGCTACGGTGATGTATTTATTTTCCATACTTCAAATAAATGTGTTTATAATGATTGAATTTTCGCCAAAGGTACGAATAAAAAATGATTTATTGAAAGAGGGATTTCTTCTTTCTGTTAGTATTTTCACAAATAAAAGCGGCAATAAAGACTATATAAAAAGAATTTGGATATAAAATAAGCCATAGAACTTACTAATGATTATTTTTTATTGAAAATTTCTTTCATTTTATTTGTTTGTTCCGAAAAAGCCTTTACCTTTGCAGACGTAAAACAAAGCAAGATAACATGAAAGTGATAACTGATATACGAATTAACTTGGCAGTCCTGCATATTATTCGCGTCGTGGTGAAAGAACCAAGAGGTGAGTAAAGTTTTCGTGTATACAGTTCACATAAGGAAATATGTATGGAAGCCTTTCTCGCCAGTGTTGAGAAAGGCTTTTTACTTAATGAAAAGGAGATAAATGTAATGAAACATCAGTTACGCAGTTCGATGAGTACCGAAGGTCGCCGTATGGCAGGAGCTAGAGCCTTATGGGTAGCCAACGGTATGAAGAAGGAAATGTTTGGGAAGCCCATTATAGCTATCGTAAATTCGTTTACGCAGTTTGTGCCGGGCCATACACATTTACACGAAATAGGCCAGCAGGTAAAAGCGGAAATCGAGAAATTGGGATGCTTTGCTGCTGAATTTAATACCATTGCCATTGACGATGGCATTGCAATGGGGCACGACGGAATGCTGTATTCTTTGCCTTCCCGTGACATCATAGCCGACAGTGTGGAATATATGGTGAATGCCCATAAGGCAGATGCGATGGTCTGCATTTCGAATTGCGACAAGATTACTCCGGGAATGCTTATGGCCGCAATGCGACTGAATATCCCTACTGTATTTGTTTCCGGCGGTCCGATGGAAGCTGGAGAGTGGGGAGGCATGCATCTCGATTTGATAGATGCCATGATTAAATCGGCCGATTCAACAGTGAGTGATGAAGATGTAGCAGAAATAGAACGTCACGCTTGTCCTGGATGTGGTTGTTGTTCGGGAATGTTTACGGCAAATTCCATGAACTGCCTGAACGAAGCCATCGGATTAGCCTTACCGGGAAACGGAACAATTGTAGCTACGCATGAAAACCGTAAGCGTTTGTTCCGGGATGCTGCCCAGCTTATTGTGAAAAATGCCTATAAGTATTACGAAGAAGGTGATGACAGCGTGTTGCCGCGCAGTATCGCTACCCGTCAGGCCTTCCTGAATGCCATGACACTGGATATTGCGATGGGAGGTTCTACCAACACCGTATTACATTTGTTGGCTGTTGCTCATGAAGCAGAAGTAGATTTCAAGATGGATGACATCGATATGTTGTCGCGTCGGGTACCTTGTTTGTGCAAGGTCGCTCCCAACACTCAGAAGTATCATATCCAAGATGTCAATCGTGCCGGCGGTATCCTTAATATATTAGGAGAATTGGCAAAGGGAGGACTGCTCGACACTACCGTACACCGAGTCGATGGTTCTACATTAGGAGAGGCAATTGCCAAATACAATATCTGTAAACCGGATGTAGATGCTGAGGCTATGCGTATTTATACAAGTGCGCCGGGCGGTAAATTCAATATCCAGTTGGGCTCTCAAAACAACACGTATAAAGAACTTGATACAGATCGTACTACTGGTTGCATCCGCGATTTACAGCATGCTTACAGCAAAGACGGAGGATTGGCGGTACTGAAAGGGAATATTGCGCAAGATGGTTGTGTGGTAAAGACTGCCGGAGTAGACGAAAGCATCTGGAAGTTCTCTGGTCCAGCCAAAGTGTTCGATTCACAGGAATCGGCATGCGAAGGTATCCTTGGTGGCAAAGTTGTGAGCGGAGATGTAGTCGTCATTACTCACGAAGGTCCGAAAGGTGGACCGGGCATGCAGGAAATGCTTTATCCTACTTCGTATATCAAGTCGAAACATTTGGGAAAAGAATGTGCCTTGATTACAGATGGCCGGTTTAGTGGAGGTACTTCCGGTCTGAGTATCGGACATATTTCTCCCGAAGCAGCAGCCGGCGGAAATATCGGTAAGATAGTAGACGGAGATATTATTGAGATTGATATACCAAACCGTACGATAAATGTGAAACTCACCGACGAGGAACTGGCAGCACGCCCCATGACACCTGTTACTCGTAACCGTCAGGTGTCGAAGGCATTGCGAGCTTATGCCAGTATGGTAAGCTCAGCCGATAAGGGTGGAGTAAGAATTGTATAAGGAACTATTTATTCTTCATTTTGATTTATGGCTAAAGAAAGAATTACAGGGTCGGAAGCATTGATGCGTTCATTGGAGCATGAAGGAGTAAAGACTCTTTTCGGTTATCCGGGAGGAGCTATCATGCCTGTATTCGATGCATTGTACGACCACAGAGATAAATTGAACCATATACTGGTTCGTCACGAACAAGGAGCGGCTCATGCTGCTCAAGGATTTGCCCGAGTTTCGGGAGAAGTTGGAGTTTGTCTGGTAACCAGTGGACCGGGAGCTACAAATACTATTACAGGTGTGGCCGATGCCATGATAGACAGCACCCCTATTGTTGTCATCGCAGGGCAGGTAGGTGCCAGTCTGTTGGGAACGGATGCCTTTCAGGAAGTCGATCTGGTGGGTATTACGCAGCCTATTTCGAAATGGAGTTATCAGATACGTCGCGCGGACGACGTAGCATGGGCGGTTTCACGTGCCTTTTATATCGCACGAAGCGGACGTCCCGGACCGGTGGTTCTCGACTTTGCCAAGAACGCACAGACTGAAATGACCGATTATGAACCGGTAGATGTTGACTTTATCCGCAGTTATGATCCCGATCCGGAAACGGATATGGACGAAGTAGACAAGGCGGCAGAACTGATAAACAATGCTCAACGTCCCTTGGTATTGGTCGGCCAGGGTGTAGAACTGGGCGGCGCGCAGGAAGAATTGCGTAAGTTCGTCGAAAAGGCTGATATGCCTTGTGGATGTACTTTGCTGGGACTTTCGGCACTTCCTTCCGGTCATCCGCTGAATAAGGGTATGTTGGGTATGCACGGGAATCTTGGTCCGAACGTCAAAACCAACGAATGTGATGTGCTCATTGCGGTAGGAATGCGTTTTGACGACCGTGTAACCGGTGATTTGTCCACCTATGCCCGTCAGGCAAAAGTCATTCATTTGGATGTCGATCCTTCTGAGATTGGCAAGAATGTACCGGTAGATGTCCCTGTTTTGGGAAATTGTAAACGTACATTGTCCATGCTTACCGAACGGATACACCCTCAGAAACATACCGAATGGATTGCCAGTTTCCAGCCTTATGAGGAGAAAGAATATACTCAGGTTATAAAGCCTGAAGTTTATCCGACGGAAGGTCCTTTAAATATGGGTGAAGTCGTTCATGCAGTAAGCGAAGCTACGAACAACGAAGCGATACTGGTGACAGATGTCGGTCAGAACCAAATGTTAGCTTGCCGCTACTTTAAGTTTACTAAGAACCGCAGCCTTGTAACTTCGGGCGGTATGGGAACGATGGGATTCTGCCTGCCGGCCGCTATCGGTGCTACCTTCGGATGTCCCGGACGTACGGTTTGCGCATTTATGGGCGACGGAGGTTTGCAGATGACCATGCAGGAACTGGGTACGATAATGGAGCAGAAATCGCCGGTAAAGATTATTTTGATGAATAACAATTTCCTGGGCAATGTCCGCCAGTGGCAGGCTATGTTCTTCAGACACCGCTATTCGTTTACCCCGATGATGAACCCCGACTACATGCAGATTGCTTCGGCGTATGGTATTCCTTCCCGCAGAGTAATGGACCGTTCCGAGTTGAACGACGCCATTCGTGAGATGCTGGAAACCGACGGACCGTTCCTGCTGGAAACCTGTGTGGTGGAAGAAGGAAAGGTATTGCCGATGACTCCTCCGGGAAGTCCCGTAAACTATATGCTGTTGGACTGTTAATTAAGAGTAACTATGGATAATAAGACATTATATACGATAATCGTTCATTCGGAAAACATAGCCGGTTTGTTGAATCAGGTAACGGCTGTGTTTACACGCCGCCAGATAAACATCGAAAGTCTGAACGTGTCTGCTTCTTCCATTAAAGGAGTACATAAGTATACCATTACTTGCTGGACTACCCCTGATATCATAGAGAAACTGGTACGTCAGATAGAAAAGAAAATGGACGTGATACAGGCGCACTACTTTACCGACAAGGAAATCTTCCAGCGTGAGGTAGCCATGTATAAAGTTTCCACACCCGAGTTTCAGGCAACGGCAGAACCTTCGAAGGTTGTACGTCGCTATGGGGCACATATTGTAGAAGTAAATCCTACATTCTCTGTTGTAGAGATGACGGGTATGAGCGACGATATTACGAGTTTGTATCAGGAACTGAAAAATCTGAACTGTGTATTGCAGTTTGTCCGCTCAGGAAGAATTGCAATTTCGACCAGTTGTTTTGAGCGTGTTAACGAGTACCTGGCACACCGGGAAGAACGATATAGAAACGAAAAACAATAAAGATGGTTATGAGTGAGGATAATAAAGTTAGTACCTACCCGTTTGTTGCAGAACCGTTCCACGTAGATTTTACGGAAAAACTTACGATGGGCGTATTGGGCAACCACCTGTTGAACTGTGCAGGCTTTCATGCTGCGGAACGTGGCTTCGGCATTGCTACCCTGAACGAGAACCATTATACATGGGTACTTTCGCGTCTGGCGGTGGAAATGGAGGAAATGCCCCGTGCATACGAGAAGTTCAGCATCCAGACGTGGGTGGAAAATGTATATCGTCTGTTCACCGACCGTAATTTTGCTATCCTGAATCAGGATGGTAAGCCGATAGGGTATGCACGTTCCATCTGGGCAATGATCAGCATGGAAACCCGTAAGCCCGCCGACCTGCTTGCACTGCATGGAGGAAAGATAACCGACTATATTTGTAAGAAGGAGTGTCCCATTGCCAAGGCAGGCCGTGTAAAGGTGACAGAGCAGGTTCCATGTTCCGAATACCTGGTGAAATACAGTGACATTGACCTCAACGGTCACGTCAACAGCATCAAGTATATTGAACATGCGCTCGATTTGTTCCCACTCGAAATGTTTCGCAATAAATCCATCCGCCGTTTTGAAGTGGCATACGTTGCCGAAAGCTATTACGGCGACAAGCTGAGCTTCTACCGTGAGCAGGTGGGCGAAAATGAATTTGATATAGAAATAAAAAAGAATGGCACGGAAGTTGTCGTTCGTTGTAAAGTGATATTTAACTGATTTTTTAATAAAAGATTGTATTATGGCACAAATGAATTTTGGCGGCGTTACTGAAAATGTAGTAATCCGCGATGAGTTCCCCTTGGAAAAAGCACGTGAAGTATTGAAAAACGAAACAATAGCTGTCATCGGTTATGGTGTACAGGGCCCCGGACAGTCACTGAATCTGCGTGATAACGGTTTCAACGTAATCGTAGGACAGCGTCAGGGCAAGACATTCGAAAAGGCTGTTGCCGACGGTTGGGTACCGGGCGAAACCTTGTTCAGCATCGAAGAAGCTTGCAAGAGAGGTACTATTATCATGTGTCTGTTGTCGGATGCTGCCGTTATTTCTGTATGGCCTACCATCAAACCTCATCTGACTGCTGGCAAAGCATTGTATTTCTCTCACGGATTTGCTATTACATGGAACGACCGTACCGGTGTGGTTCCTCCTAAAGATATCGATGTTATCATGGTTGCTCCTAAAGGTTCGGGTACATCTTTGCGTACCATGTTCCTCGAAGGACGTGGCTTGAACTCATCGTACGCTATCTATCAGGATGCTACCGGAAAGGCTTACGAACGTACTATTGCACTGGGTATCGGTATCGGCTCAGGTTATTTGTTCGAAACAACCTTCCAGCGTGAAGCTACATCCGATTTGACAGGTGAACGTGGTACACTGATGGGTGCTATCCAGGGCTTGTTGCTGGCACAATATGAAACATTGCGTGAACACGGACACTCACCTTCGGAAGCATTCAACGAAACAGTTGAGGAACTTACTCAGTCATTGATGCCGCTGTTTGCAGCAAAAGGTATGGACTGGATGTACGCTAACTGTTCTACAACTGCTCAGCGTGGTGCTTTGGACTGGATGACTCCGTTCCACGATGCTACCAAACCGGTATTCGAAAAACTGTACAAGTCGGTTGCCGAAGGCCACGAAGCACAGCGTTCTATCGACTCAAACTCTCAGCCGGATTATCGTGATAAACTGAACGAAGAACTTCGTCAGTTGCGTGAAAGCGAAATGTGGCAGACGGCTGTAACCGTTCGTAAACTTCGTCCGGAAAACAACTGATAAACCACTTTCCAGATAAATAAGAAAAGCTCCTTTCGCAGTGAATACGCTGCCGGAAGGAGCTTTTCTTGTATCAGGGTGCAGGCATCTGCCGGACGCGGAAGGATTCGTCATGACGCTACATAGATAAATATACGTGAGTTCGAAATAAGAATAAATATATTTCAGTGATAATTAGGAACATAGCGATAAAAGTATTAAATTTATAGTGCCGAATTATAAGATTTAAAC
>ERZ779951.267-NODE-267-length-10208-cov-2.3855_pt1 | contig 10208 bp, 9 predicted proteins | sample MGYA00511584_ERZ779951 | MGnify/ENA primary metagenome ERZ779951 (study PRJEB29588, sample SAMEA2149539) | human gut metagenome | biome: human gut; feature: human-associated habitat; material: faeces | place: Denmark | collected 2008/2010 ... | reverse complement strand
GCTCACCGATGAGGATAGGATTGTTCTTCTTGCGGCGACAGAGGATCTCCGTCACACGCTGTATCTCCTTTTTACGTCCAACAACAGGATCGAGCTTACCTTCCGCTGCGGCACGGGTTAGATCGGTAGAAAAATTGTCGAGCACAGGAGTCTTGGACTGACCGCCTTGTTGTGTGGCAGCTGTTGCTTGTCCATAGCGTGTCCCGCCTCCGGCGCTCTGCCTCTGGCTATGATCCTCCTCATAGTCTTCTTCCTCATCGGGCAATCCGAGACCGTCGGTAGTGGGTTTGGTCTGCAGAAGAGCAAGAGCGTCCTCATAATTTACATTATTAAACTCAAGTACGCGCTTCGCTCCATTATCTATCTGATCGTGAAGAATGGCCAATAGTACATGGTGCACATCCACCGTCTGGGTATGCTGGATACGTGCTTCCAATACGGCAAGCTTTAAGATGTTGCTGGCTTGGGAATTGAGTACTAATTCTGATGTATTGATCGGTGCATGAAGTGCGTCCTTCCCAATACTTTCTTCTAATTCTGTTTTAATAGATTGTATATTGACTGACAATCTGTCAAACAAGGCTTCTATCTTGCTGTTCCGTTCGCGGAGAATTCCCAGAAGCAGATGCTCCGGACCTACTGAGCTGCTGGCTAAGCGTGCTGCCTCCTCGCGGCTGTAGGCTAAGATCTCCGACACCTTCGGTGAAAACTGACTGGTCATGGTGTTATCTCCCTTTCTATTTGTGATTGATGTTGTTCGTTAAGTGCAAATATAATGTTTTTCTTCCTCTTACAGCAATTTACATGCCAAAAAAGTATATGTCTGCTATTTTATGCCTATCCTGCGGTTATAATTTTATAAAATTTGTGATCATAATGCCATTCGCATGTAGGTTTGAGTAAGCACAAGATACATAAGAAACCTTCGGAGCCTCCTTTCAACCACCGTCAAAACAAGGAAAGATCATTTATGAGGCAGTGTCGCTTCCAGAAGCACCTTGCCAGTAGAGGCAGAGCGATAGACGAAATGGAAACGGAATCCTGCTTTCTTATATGAAGTACTGTGAGTGTCTTCCATCCAATTTCTCTTGATCGTTGCCATCAGCTGAGGACGCATTCTATCGATGGCATGAGGATCATCGGCCTTACCATTAAGCAAGTAATAATAATGTATGGTCTTGTCGGAACGCGTAAAGGTGATACTGTCCGTACGTTGCATATCAGTAAACGGGGTGGGGCAGTATTTCTTCGTGTATTCTTTGCAATCCTTTTCAGCCTTGTCTTCAAGTGTGTCGTGATGACATGATGTAGCTACAGGCAACAAAACGGCCAAAGCCACAGAGAAACAGATCTTGGATATCTTCATATCAATGCATATTTTTTATTCCTGCTACAAAATTACTCAAAATATTATTGATACATTACTTTCTTCATCAGAAAATCCAGTCAATACCTTTGGTGTTCTCAATCTTTATGAGTACTTTTGCCATTAGACATCATGATTCTATCAATGATGATTTCAACCAACAATCACTAAGTAAAAACAATATGGAGAAATTTTTCAGAGACGACATAGAAGTCGGCGCAGTCGACAAGTTTTTCTGCAGTGAGATGCGGCGTCAGATTCACCGTTACATCAAAGCCATGCACGGTTCCCGTTCTTCCTTAGAGAAGTTTGAAGAGAATCTGCACAATCTCGATATTCCACAGCGCGAACGTGCATTAGCCCAATACATCGATCTTAACCGACAGGTTGTAGATATGCTTGACTGGCGGCAACTGGTAGCCCGGTCTATCGCCAACTACTGCGACTCGTACGACTATTTCAAAGAGATGGTGACTGATCTGGACACGATCGATTTTTATGTGCAGCGTATGAAGGAGAAATATCTGCGCTTTCACAAGGTGTTTGAAGAAAATGGTAAATTCGGTATCCGCAATCATGATGGCGATGTCGTACTTTCCGCTTCTTACGATTTCCTTCGCACACCTTATGTATATGTCGATGATATGCGTACGATGCCTGTAATCGCAGAGAAAGACGGCAAAATGGGACTCGTCTATCCTGACGGAAAAGACACCATCATGGCTCCTTTCATCTATGACGATATTGAGCTACGTGAAGAGGAACCATGGTTTGTATGTAAATGCGGCAAGAAGACGACATTGCTATAATCAGTCTGTCGATAAAATAATCGACACATCAATATGCTGCGGAGCGAAGTCCGACATTGCCGGCATCGCTCTACAGTATTTAACCCTACTGTCGATAGAATTATCTCATTACAGGTGTACACCCATTAGACTAAGGGAATACTTCCTGATAAAAAATCAGTTGATACGTGAAACGGTATATCGGATTGGCCTTCACTATCTATGTGGTGTGGGCTTTGCTTTTCATGCTTGAGAAACCTGTCTTCTTAGTTCTTTATTTACATAGTCTGGAGGCATTAGGACCCGTTGTCCGTCATGGGGCAATACTCGATTTTGCCATGGCGGGCTACTTGTCGGTTCTTCCTTTTCTTGCCCTTGTCATCAAGCCTTACGTATCCGATCATGCGCACAGGTGGTTTCTGCGCGTGTATTTTGCCGTGGCATCGTTGGCTGTGGCTCTCAGCTTCGTGGCAAACCTCGCCTTATATGGCTACTGGCAATTTCCTCTTGATGCAACGCCATTATTCTATTTTCTATCTTCACCTGCAGATGCTCTGGCCAGTGCACCGTGGTATGTGGAAGCAGGAGCCTTACTTATTATCGTTTTCCTTGCTGCTGTCATTTGCCTATTGTTTCGTGCTGTGTACAAAACATTCTCTGACTCTCCAGACTACACAGCAACACATTCAACAGAAATCAAAAATTGTCAACCTATGACCTTGCGGAAGAAGATCGCGACATCCGTTGTACTCTTCTTTCTTACGGCCTTTCTATTTCTTCCCATACGTGGAGGCGTAACTGTATCAACTAATAATACAGGAAAGGTATATTTCTCTGATATACAATCTCTTAATCATGCTGCAGTAAATCCTTTCTTTTCATTTATGGAAAGCATTCAACGTCAGAAGGATTTTGGAAAGCAATACCGGTTTATGGATGATCAGCAAGCTGCGCAAACGGTCACCGCTTTCCATCAACAGCTTCTATCCGCAACAAAGAATAGAGGAGAAAGTGGCACTTCTTCATCGACAGAGCAGCAAGCACAGAATAATATTGTTCCTGTGATCTTGCATGAATCCCATCCAGACATCTACCTTATCATTATGGAGAGTTTTTCGGATACTGTCACCAAGATGCCTGGAGTGACCCCTCATCTTAACCGTCTGAGACGGGAGGGACTTTACTTTGCTAATTTCTATGCCAATAGTTTCCGTACAGACCGTGGACTATTGTCCATACTTATGGGAGTGCCATCGCCCGCCACGGTCAGTTTGATGAAATATCCGGAAAAGACAAGTAAAATGTCATCGATAGCCACATGTCTTGCAAAAGCCGGATATGAGCGCCACTATTATTATGGTGGTGATGCCGACTTCACAAATATGCGCTCTTTCCTCATTAATCAAGGTTTTCAGCATATCGTAGAAGACCGCGATTTTCCGGTAGGTGACCGGCTGAGTAAATGGGGCGTATGCGACCATCTGCTCTTTCAGAGAGTAGAGACTGATCTGAAAAAATCCCACAGAACAGGTGGACAGGTTAGGGGAGTGCATCCCACATTCACAGTCATTCAAACATCAAGCTCGCATGAGCCGTTCGATGTACCTTATCATCATTTGAAAGATCCGGCCTTGAATGCCTTTGCCTATGCTGATAAGAGTATAGGTGATTTTGTTGACTATCTGCAGCGTGACAAAGCCCGATGGGAACGCTCGCTGATCATCCTGGTGCCCGATCATCTTGGCGCATGGCCTTCACATCCTGATGATTTTCAACCGTGGCGTTTTCATGTGCCTATGATTTGGACAGGCGGAGCGTTAAATGAAAAGGTACTTTCAGAATATTTCGGTACTCCGCATGTCGTGCCGGATTATGGTTCGCAACAAGACATAGCAGCCACGTTACTCGGTCAGATTGGCGAGAAAAGTCATAATATGCCTCTCAGCAAGGATATTCTTGATCCAGACGTCCCACATTATGCATGGTTCATGATGCACGATGGAGAAGGACTCGCGACTTCTAACGGATGTGTCATTTATGACAACCAACGTAAAAAGACCGTCTATATCGCCCCAAAGACATCTAAAGATTGGGGTGAATTAGCTACTGAGATGTGTAAGGCCTACGTGCAGCGACTCTTTGACTACATTGCAAAACTTTAAATAAAGCATCGCCTAAATATACGGAGTCTAGACTAAGCCCTATTATCATTAAACATCGGGTAAACCTGATAATATGAATATTCAAGGTCTGGTCTTAGTATATATCAAAGGTCCTTAGGTAATCAATAAAAGATTAACATAATGGAAATAAACAAGATAGCAACATTTCATTCTCCTTTTACCTCTAAATTCGGCATACCTAAACAAAGTGGATTGGTCAAGACTTTGGAAGGGCAAATTGTCTTCGAGCCTAAGTTCCGTACACGTGATGCCTTACGAGGCATTGAAGAATTTGACTATCTCTGGCTGATCTGGGGATTTTCGGCAAACCGACACACAGCAACAAGTCCTGTCGTACGACCTCCGTTGCTAGGAGGCAATACGAAGATGGGCGTTTTTGCAACACGGTCACCATTTCGCCCGAATGCATTAGGCCTGTCATCGGTCCATCTGGATCATGTTGAATGGGATACCCCAAACGGTCCGGTAATTGTTGTCAAAGGAGCAGATCTAATGGACGGGACGCCAATCTATGACATTAAACCTTACATCACGTATGCAGACTGTCACGAAAATGCACGTTCCGGATTTGTAGATCAGCATGCTATTCATAGACTGGACGTAGAAATACCTCACGAAATAGAAAATGAACTTCTTGCAGAACTTGGCGATGATCGTCTAAAGATGCTTCGCGAGGTATTGTCTTTCGATCCGCGTCCACAGACACAGCACAAGCCAGACAAGATCTACGGTATGCCATTCCATCATTTCGACATACGTTTTCAAGTCATAGACAATCATCTTCTCATCATAAAAGAAATCGTAAAGATGCCTTAAAGACTTTATGCTGCCTGAAAGCCGCTTCAGCAAGACTGTACTCTACTATTAATATAATTTATGTAATCACGATTATGATAAATTATATAAATAGAGTCCCAACCAGTCTTCCCATATTTTATTATATAATAGGTAATCATCAAGAAGGCTTAAATTTTAGGGTAAGTTTAAGAAATATGAGACCTATTTGTATTTTTAGCATAAGAATCTGCTCAATTTCGATAAATTGATTACCTTTGCAACTTGAAAAGATAAAAGCATAACAAACAAAGACAATGCCAGACATATCAATCAGAGGTTTGGAGATGCCCGAGTCGCCTATCCGCAAGCTGGCTCCTTTGGCCAATGCAGCCAAGGCACGTGGCATTCATGTTTACCATCTTAATATTGGACAGCCCGATCTGCCGACGCCTCAGTGTGGACTGGATGCGCTGAAACATATCGACCGCAAGGTATTGGAGTATTCTCCTTCACAAGGTTACCAGTCTTACCGCGAGAAGCTCGTCAACTACTACGCAAAATATAATATCAACGTTACAGCCGATGATATAATTATTACATCGGGTGGTAGCGAAGCTGTGCTATTTGCTTTCATGAGCTGTTTGAATCCCGGCGACGAGATCATCGTACCCGAGCCGGCGTATGCTAACTATATGGCTTTTGCCGTATCAGCCGGTGCAAAGATCCGCACGATTGCTACGACCATTGAAGAAGGTTTCTCATTGCCCAAGGTAGAGAAATTTGAAGAGTTGATCAACGACAAGACACGTGGTATCCTCATCTGTAATCCCAATAATCCGACGGGTTACCTCTATACGAGACGTGAGATGAATCAGATTCGAGACCTTGTAAAGAAGTATGATTTATATCTTTTCTCTGATGAGGTCTATCGCGAATATATTTACACGGGATCACCTTACATCTCTGCCTGCCATTTAAAGGGAATTGAACAGAACGTGATATTAATTGATTCTGTATCAAAGCGTTATAGTGAGTGTGGTATTCGTGTAGGAGCACTCATTACGAAAAACGCCGAGGTGCGTAAGGCTGTGATGAAGTTCTGCCAGGCACGTCTCTCCCCTCCCCTTATTGGCCAGATCATCGCCGAAGCATCATTAGATGCTCCTGAATCTTATTTCCGAGATGTGTACGATGAATACGTTGAGCGTCGAAAATGCCTGATCGACGGTCTTAACCGTATCCCCGGTGTTTATTCCCCTATTCCTATGGGTGCATTCTACACCGTGGCCCAGCTACCCGTCGACGACTCTGAGAAATTCTGTCGTTGGTGTCTGGAAGAATTCAACTACGAAGGTGAGACAGTCATGATGGCTCCTGCATCTGGTTTCTATACTACCCCCGGGGCTGGCATTAATCAGGTGCGCATCGCGTATGTGCTAAAGAAAGACGATCTTCAGCGCGCCCTTGTCGTACTCCGTAAAGCCTTAGAGGCCTATCCGGGACGTACAGCTGCCGAATAAGACAGTCAAAAGTGATCATACAAGCACAGATCTTGCTTCTATAAAATTATCAAGAATGAATCTACCCTTGTTTATAGCCCGTCGTATCCATTCCTCACAGGATGGACCACGTAAGGTGTCTAAGCCTGCTGTCACCATTGCTACCGCCGGTGTAGCCGTGGGCTTGGCAGTCATGCTTATCAGCGTCAGCGTAGTATTAGGGTTCAAGCACACCATTCGCGACAAAGTAATCGGGTTTGGAGCGCATATACAAATCTCTAATTTCGCTAATCAGTCAACATCTGGTGACACACCGATTGCCGTCAATGACTCTATGATGAAAATAATCAAGGCGGCTCCAGGCATTAAGCATGTTGAACGTTTTGCCTATACACAGGGAATATTAAAAACGGACTCAGACTTCCTAGGAGTGGCTTTTAAAGGTGTAGGACCGGAATTTGACACCACATTCATTCATGAGCATCTTGTCAGTGGAAGCATTCCCCGTTTTTCTGACGAGAAATCGGGAAACAAGATCTTGATTTCCAAGACGATGGCCGATAAACTGCGTATGAAGAGCGGACAGCGTGTCTTCGCCTACTTCATTAATCAGCAAGGTGTTCGTATGCGCCGTTTCACCGTCTCCGGCATCTATGACACCAATCTCTCACAGTTTGATAATATCATGTGCTTCACCGATCTCTATACAGCACGGAAACTTAATGGCTGGGAAGATGAACAGATCTCTGGTGTAGAAGTGAATGTGAAGGACTTCAACCGTCTCATGGAGACTGAAGACTATTATATAGATAATGTGAACCGTACCACAGACCGTTATGGTGAAACCTACACATCTCATACCATTCAAGAATTATATCCGCAGATCTTTTCATGGTTGGGCTTACTCGACATGAACGTATGGATCATTCTTGTACTTATGGTGAGTGTAGCCGCTGTGACAATGATCTCCGGACTACTTATCATTATTTTGGAGCGTACACAGATGATCGGCGTCCTTAAGGCTTTGGGGTCGCATAACTCTACAATCCGTCATATCTTCATGTGGCTCTCATGCTTCATCATCAGCCGCGGACTCCTTATCGGTAATATTTTGGGACTTGGACTTGTCGCTATCCAATATTATACCCATGCGATCTCCCTTAATCCTGAAAATTATTATGTATCGTATGCACCCGTAGAATTCAATTGGCCCTTGATAATTATCATAAACCTTGCTACCCTACTTATTTGCATGTTGGCTCTTGTCGCACCAAGCTACCTTGTGAGCCACATTCATCCATCCAAGAGTATGAGATATGAATAGTGAGGTTATGATTATATAATAAGGTGTATTTTGATAATAATATATAAAAAATATTAAAACTGGAATTTCTTTGAAATAAACATAATAGAAAGGTGCTACCTTTGCACCCGATTTTGCGAAGGCAGATATAATCTGCCCGATAATGATCATAAAGTCTAACTTTATTAATTACAAAACATTACTTATTTAACATGTCAAATTTTAAGAACGTACAGCCATTGGACAACTTCGATTGGGACGAGTTCGAGAATGGCACCAGCTCACAGGTGAGCAAAGAAGAGCTTACGAAGGCCTATGATGACACTCTGAACAAGATTCAGGAGCATCAGGTTGTAGAAGGCACCGTCATCTCTGTCGATAAGAAAGAGGTGGTCGTAAACATCGGCTACAAGAGCGACGGTATTATCCCCGCATCTGAGTTCCGCTACAATCCCGACCTGAAGGTGGGTGACAAAGTGGAAGTTTATGTGGAAAGCCAGGAGGACAAGAAGGGTCAGCTGGCACTCTCTCACAAGAAGGCTCGTCTGAGCAAGAGCTGGGAACTGATCAACAAGGCTTTGGAGGACAGCGAAGTGATCCAGGGATACATCAAGTGCCGCACAAAGGGTGGTATGATTGTAGATGTATTCGGAATCGAGGCATTCCTGCCCGGCAGCCAGATCGACGTTCACCCCATACGCGACTACGATGTATTCGTAGGCAAGACTATGGAATTCAAGGTTGTAAAGATCAATCAGGAGTTCCGCAACGTGGTTGTTTCTCACAAGGCACTCATCGAGGCAGAGCTCGAGGCACAGAAGAAGGAGATCATTTCTCATCTCGAGAAGGGTCAGGTGCTCGAGGGTACTGTCAAGAACATTACCTCTTACGGCGTGTTTGTTGACCTCGGTGGTGTTGACGGACTCATCCACATCACTGACCTTTCTTGGGGCCGCGTAAGCGATCCTCACGAGGTTGTAGAGCTCGACCAGAAGATCAACGTTGTTATCCTCGACTTTGATGAGGAGAAGAAGCGTATCGCTCTCGGTCTGAAGCAGCTCACTCCTCATCCTTGGGAGAGCCTTGATCCCAACCTGAAGGTGGGTGACCACGTGAAGGGTAAGGTTGTTGTTATCGCAGACTACGGCGCATTCGTAGAGATCCAGCCTGGTGTTGAGGGCCTGATCCACGTAAGCGAGATGTCTTGGAGCCAGCACCTGCGCAGCGCACAGGAGTTCCTGCACGTTGGCGATGAGGTAGAGGCTGTCATCCTGACTCTCGACCGCGAGGAGCGTAAGATGAGCCTGGGTATCAAGCAGCTGAAGGAAGATCCTTGGGAGAAGATCGAGGAGAAATATCCTGTAGGCTCTAAGCACACTGCCAAGGTACGCAACTTCACCAACTTCGGTATCTTCGTAGAGCTGGAGGAAGGCGTTGACGGTCTGATCCATATCAGCGATCTCTCTTGGACCAAGAAGGTTAAGCATCCTTCTGAGTTCACTCAGGTAGGTGCAGAGATCGAGGTCGTTGTTCTCGAGATCGACAAGGAGAATCGTCGTCTGAGCCTTGGCCACAAGCAGCTCGAGGAGAATCCTTGGGATAAGTATGAGGCTATCTATACTCCCGGTTCTATCCACCACGGTAAGATTACCGAGATGATGGACAAGGGTGCAGTCATTACTCTCGATGAGGGCGGTGAAGGCTTCGCTACTCCTAAGCACCTCCAGAAAGAGGACGGCTCACAGGCTAAGCTGGGCGAAGAGCTCGACTTCAAGGTGATTGAGTTTGCAAAGGAGACCCGTCGTATCATCCTGAGCCACTCTCGTATCTTCGAGGCTGGTCACGATGAGCCTAAGCACACTCACCGTAGCAACAGCGGCCGTAAGCAGCAGAACGATATCCCCGAGATCAAGAACGTACAGGCTGGTACTTCTCTCGGCGACAATGATGTTCTCGCTAAGCTGAAGGCTCAGATGGAGAAGAATAAGTAATTTCTCTAACAAGCATATAAGAGAGGCCGGTATGACGATTCATACCGGCCTTTTTTATAAATAGATGAAAAAAGCTAGACAATTATTTCTCTTTTTCATACTATTTCATTACCTTTGCATCAAATATGAAATCATATAGCGGTTTCAGTTCTTGAAACCACTTTTTCAAATTACATTAGTTATACATGTTTAGCAAAGACGAATTACTTTCCAAGGCTAATTCCGAACTCAAAGATATTGCTACAGATCTTGGGCTGGAAATAAATGATGACATGTCACAAGATGATGTCATTTATGCCAT
>ERZ779951.262-NODE-262-length-10306-cov-1.67525_pt1 | contig 10306 bp, 5 predicted proteins | sample MGYA00511584_ERZ779951 | MGnify/ENA primary metagenome ERZ779951 (study PRJEB29588, sample SAMEA2149539) | human gut metagenome | biome: human gut; feature: human-associated habitat; material: faeces | place: Denmark | collected 2008/2010 ... | reverse complement strand
TGCAAGTGTGTTGACCTTGGACAGGATCCAGCGGTCAGCTATTGTCAGGTCTGACAGCTTCACATTTGTGAAATCTGCCTTCTCCATGTTCATCATGATGAAACGTGTTGCGTTCCAGATCTTATTTGCAAAGTTTCTGGAATTCTCAACTCTCTCCCAGTAGAAACGCATGTCGTTTCCAGGAGCATTTCCTGTTATAAGTGTCAGACGAAGGGCGTCTGCACCGTACTTATCTATAACCTCAAGCGGGTCAATACCATTTCCAAGTGACTTACTCATCTTACGTCCCTGGTCGTCTCTTACAAGTCCGTGGATCAGCACATGCTTGAACGGGCTCTTGCCTGTCTGCTCAAGTGCTGAGAATACCATACGGATTACCCAGAAGAATATGATGTCGTATCCGGTTACAAGCACGCTTGTAGGATAGAAGTATTCATACTCAGGTGTCTTATCCGGCCAGCCAAGTGTTGAAAATGGCCACAGTGCAGATGAGAACCATGTATCGAGCGTATCCTCATCCTGTGTGAGATGTGTACATCCGCACTTTGGACATACTGTAGGTGTCTCACGGCTGACGATGGTCTCGCCGCACTCGTCACAGTACCATGCAGGGATTCTGTGTCCCCACCAGAGCTGTCTTGATATACACCAGTCACGGATGTTCTCAAGCCAGTGGATGTATGTCTTGTCGAACTGCTCAGGCACAAATGAGAGCTCATCGGTCTTGATGATGTCAAGTGCTGCCTGTCCCATCTCCTTCATGCGGACGAACCACTGAGGCTTGATCATAGGCTCTACAGTTGTCTTACATCTGTCATGTGTTCCTACGTTGTGGCTGTGTGGAACTACCTTTACGAGAAGTCCCAGTGCGTCAAGGTCTGCCACCATCTGCTTTCTTGCCTCGTAGCGGTCCATGCCTGCATACTTGCCTCCGAGCTCATTTATGGTTGCATCATCGTTCAGTATATTTATCTCCTCAAGATTGTGACGCTTTCCAACCTCGAAGTCGTTAGGGTCATGTGCAGGTGTGATCTTTACACATCCTGTTCCAAACTCCTTGTCAACATATGGATCTGCGATAACCGGGATCTGTCTGTCTGTAAGTGGCAGCTCCAGCATCTTTCCTACTATATCTGTGTATCTCTCATCGTCAGGATTTACTGCAACGGCTGTATCTCCGAGAAGTGTCTCCGGTCTTGTGGTTGCTATCTCCACAAATCTTCCAGGCTCTCCAACTACAGGATAGTTGATATGCCAGAAGAATCCGTCCTGCTCCTCATGTATAACCTCAGCATCTGATATGGAAGTCTTACATACAGGACACCAGTTGATGATCCTTGAGCCCTTGTAGATGTAGCCCTTCTCGTACAGTCTTACAAATACTTCCTTGACTGCCTTGGAACATCCCTCGTCCATGGTGAATCTCTCTCTGTCCCAGTCAGCGGATGAACCCATCTTCTTGAGCTGGCTCACGATACGGTTGCCGTACTCTTCCTTCCATGCCCATGCATGCTTTAAGAACTCCTCACGGCCGATCTCTTTCTTATCTATTCCCTGCTCCTTCAGCTTCTCTGTAACCTTGACCTCGGTTGCGATGGCTGCGTGGTCTGTACCAGGCTGCCACAGTGCTGAGTAGCCCTGCATTCTCTTGAATCTGATAAGTATATCCTGCATTGTATTGTCCAAGGTGAAGCTGTCCTGTTACATTTGGAGGTGGCATTACGATCGTAAATGGCTTCTTGCTCCTGTCAACCTCTGCGTGGAAATACTTCTTCTCCTCCCACTTTCTGTAGAGTCTGTCCTCTATCTGGGAAGGATCATATGTCTTCTCTAACTCTTTCATCTCATTCTTCCTTTCTATTCTTCCTGATCTCTTACATGTTGATATATACTTTTACAAAATTTTTCACAAAAAAACCCGCTCTCCGGACATTCTGTCAGAAGGGCGAGTAAATATTCGCGTTACCACCTTGTTTTGTATCTCATCTTATCCTATAACGGGAACGCCCCGGCATGGCCTATCCTTATCATGATCTTTCAGCCATGCAGCTCAGAAGCTACCTTCACAAGTCTCTGTCAGGAACGGTCTCACAGCCCACGAACCATTCTCTCTGTCTGACTCCACATGCTACTCCTCTTCGTCACAGCATTTGCATATATCTTCTTTATTCATTGTGATAGTACAACATAGGCTGGCTGTACGTCAAGCACAAAGTCATCCTATCTGGTTTCTGAACTGATCCTTGAGTGCACTCAGGATGGAATTCATACGCCTGTCATAGTCCTCTATGTCGCCGTGCATTCTGTTGTACACAGCCTTCTGGACTTTGTTGTATATGGACATCTCATGTACATCCTCCTTTGAATCAGCGATCTCGTTCATCAGATCGTCCAGGAATCCGGCCGGCATACCGCGCTTTCTTATCTCCCTCTGGAGTGTCGCCGTGTCCACCGTCACCGCCATTACACAGAAGTATTCTATCAATGACTCATTGTTCTTATTCAGCGCAAATGCTCTGATGAAAGCATCCTTTGCCTCCTCAAGCTGAAGATTGCCCGCCAGCGCAACGCCTTTGTTGTGATATATATTTCCAAGGAACTCATCGTACTCACCATGTGACTCCTTGTACTCTATGATGTCATCGTATATGGCGTCAGCCTTGATGTAATGCTTGTACATCATGTAGCTGTCAGCTCTCTTCTTGTCCAGCTCATACGGCTTGAGAGTCCTGATCCTCTTGCACTCGTCCATGAATTCCTTCACTTCATCCTTGCTGTAGAACTCACCAAATGTAAGTATCTCCACCATGATATCCTGGATATACGCATTCTTGGCATTGAGCGCGTCTATCTTGTCTGCAAGATCCTCCATGTCTATGGCCGTTCTCAGCCAGTTGCTGAGTCTGTCCGCAAGGTCGTCTTTACCTATGAGCACCATATTGTTGAATATGTAGTAGCACAGCTCCTCATATGAATATATGGTTATCTTCGTATTGAGGAATGTGTACGGATTGTCCGCTGTCTTTGTCTTACAAATAATAATTCCACTCATATGTGTATCACTCTCCCGGATCAAAATGCTGTCCTCTGAGGTATGACGGGATGCTGAACGCACTCTGCTCATACTCATCGGAATCTTCGTCATCCAGATCCTCTTCATCTATGGTTTCTTCATCGTCCGGCTCTGACTCGTCGATCTCAATCTCGCTGTCATCTGCATCGTCTGTAATGTCATCTGATTCTGATTCGTCATCATCTACCTCATATGCAGCATCCACTGATTCCGTTTCGTCATCATCTACCTCATATGCAGCATCCACTGATTCCGTTTCGTCATCATCAATTTCATCTGAAATGTTCTCAGGATCAGAGACCGCATCATCTTCTAACTCTTCAGCCTCCGTCATATCCCCCGCATCGTCGTCAATCTCTTCCACAACATCCTCTGCTTCCGTTCCGAAATCATCCGGCTCTTCCACAGTCTCCGGCTCCACAGGTGACGCTGTTCCGTAATATACCACAGGCTCTTCATGTACCTCCGGCTCGGCTTCCACCGTCTTTGCATTACCATGCTCCACCGCCGGATCTTCGCCTCTCAGTTCCTCGGTGTCACCCATGCGTATCCTGAGCTCCTCTTCCCTTCGCGCCGCCTCAAGCTTCTCCGCATGCTTTCTCCTGATGGCTCCTATGTCAAATTCTTTTCTGTATATCTTATTTGTGGTAGGATACAAACTTCCAAATCCAAGATCACGGATGACTATCGCGCCCTTATCCGCACCATAATACTCCACGGATATCGACAGCTTTGTCGTCTTCTTTGGTCTCGCCGGAAGTCCGTATATCTCCACAGTCTCCCGCCATTCTTCCTCAGTCAGTATATCCTGGTATACGATCTGTATCCTTCTTGTGTTGTCGAGGAATACCTCTATGCTTCCGCGGGTGTTGAACCACTCAAGCCCGCCGTATGCTATCGGCCAGAACGTCTTCTTCTCATCCATGAGATTTATTCCGATATTTGTCTTGACCGTCTGCTCCGTATCTATAAAATATCTGCTGAGCGCCTCCGTGTACACACCGCCAAGCGATCTGTAACATGCACCCTTTGTATATATATTCTGTCCAACAAATACCCTTCTGCCCTGACACAGAACCGCCGCCGACTGCTTCATCCAGTTGTCAGCAAATCCTATTCCCGTGAGGAATACAGAGGATATAAACACCTGTGACATACATTCCTTAACTATATCCGCAAATGCCTCATCCATATCCTCATGGTATTTTCCAAATCTTTTCATGTTCATCCTGTCATGGAAGTTCACATGCTCAACGGTCACTATCAAAGGATATTTCCTTGTCATATCTATCCTGTAAAAATCCAGCCCGCTCCTGCCGAAATCAAACAGTCCCACGCTGTTATTCCTGAGCGGCTCAGGCTGTGCAAATATATAGCACAGGCCACTGTCCAGATGGCTCACTATATTAAACTGGTCATGGGTCAGACGGAGTGCCGACTTAAGTCCTCTGACTGCAGCTATGATGCGCGGATCTGTGTCAGCCACTGTGACTGTCAGTTTCTTTATCACAAAACCCTCAAACTGCTCGGTAAACTGTCTTATATGCAGTATCATCATCTTCACAAGAAGATCTCCCGCCTTATAATTACGCCCCGCAACTTCTATATTCTCATTTCTCAGGGTACGCTCATACACCTGATCCACAACCGTTCCATTTTCCTCGAACCTGCAGGCTGAAGCCTTCGCCCCTGCACGCCAGCCAGATCTATGAACTTGTAAGCTTCACTCTGTCCGTCATCCGACTTTTTGTTGTACGCGCTGTAGAACATGATGTTAGGGAGCATATATGTATCCCTCGCCTCCTTGTGGTACACCGATTCCGGCTCCCGCGTGTCAACATTATAATAACTAAGCTGTGTATATTCCGGGTCAAGATCCAGACCCAGATATAACTGTGTGTCAGACATAAATTATGCCCCTCCTTGTGAAAAATCAAAAAGTTAAAGCAACATCAAATTGGCGTCGAAGAAATGGCTGTTGTACAGATATGTGTCCATTGCCTGTATGAGCTCATGGTCATTTCTTGTCTCCTGGCTAACCAGCATGCTATTGATAAGTTCAAAGCTGCTGCTTCCATCCTTATGGAATGTCTCATTTTTGAGTATGTCGCTCTCAACCACGACTGAAGTTCCAACCACTCCATCGATGGAGTAGACAAGCGACTCTCCGTGGAATACGACAACTTCCTTAACATACACTCCCGGAATTATCTCATTCATCCTCTCGGATTTGTAGTTTGCCATACTGCTGCTCTCCTGTCCAAAGCTGTAGCTGACCCATACCTGCTTTCCGCTTTCACCCTTGAATATGACATATGTCTTGAATCTCATATCCCCTGGCAGCTTTACGATCGACTCAAATTTTCTGAAGAACGGAAGTATCTTGCTGTATTCTATAAACTGTTTTACATTTGCCTTGATCCATTCCTGCTGCTCCTCAGTGTATCGTCCACTTCGGTTGCTAAAATAATACAGCAGGCTCATTCTGGATATCTCATCCTTTATATTGCCCTTGGCGATCTCCTTGTACAGATCCTCCATTATATATGAAGGGATCTTCTGATCCTTTATAAAATACTGGTGCGCGCAATATCTGAGGAAAGCTTTCACCACCATGCCTCGGCTGCGGCCGCGATAGTACACCTCAAATATATCGTATATGGACTCTATATATCCGTCCGCGAACATCATCTGTGCGAGTATGTTCTCAGACAGCATATCAATATTTCTGTAATTTGAATTGACCGACTTGAAGAGATTTGCCATCTCCTCGAGTGATCCGTTGTAATTGTTGATGAGATATGACAGTATCTTCTGTCCGGCGTACCCTCTCCTGTATATATACACGCATATGGATATGAGCAGCCTGCTCTCATCGTATCTCTTGTCATCGATTCCAAACTCGGCTATCTTGATCAGCTCATCTATATCCACATCCACATAGCCAAATCTGTACATTCCCTCAAATGCATTCTCATACATATCCAGAGCTATATAATATGTATTTATCCTGGAAGCATATGAAGGATCCACGTAATCCAGATCTATCTTGGACAAATATTTTCCGAGAATGTCCGCATCGAAATTCTCATGATAATACTCAACCATATGGGTAAGCGCTTCCTGTCTCACCCTGTAGCTCACCTCAGGGCAGAGTGCGATATCTCTGGCAAGATTTATCTCCTTTGCATCCCTGTGTGTAAATATATCTATATCGTTGTAGAGGAACAACAGGTATCTGTAATCCCTTGGACTGTACTCGTGACAAATGTCCAGATAGCTCCTCTCGTCTACAATTCTCTCCATTCTGTACTGTACGGTGCTCACATATCTGCCGCCGTTGTCATCCAGAAGTGTGACTATGGCAGACGGCGATATTATCTCTACATATGCCTCACCATTAACCACCGGAACCTTGACCTCTCCGCCAAGCTCACTGTGGGATACCAGTATGTGTGTTATATTCTCATTATCACACACGAACTTTCTCTTGAATATTATGTTGATGAGCTTTGTGGCAAATTCCGGTTTCACCGTATCAGGATCAAGGAATTCATCGTATATGACTGTCAGGTCATCGCTCACATTTCCCTGAAGTATCATCTTCTCCATGAAACGCTCAATGGCAGGGACAAAATCTCTGTACACCGACTTCTGGTTCTCCTTGTTCATGATGACATTTGCATATATATATGCCAGCTCCTCGTCCGTCAAAACGTTCTTGTAACTGAAATATCTGAGTATAGCCTCCGGTATCTCATCGTAGTGGTTTTTGTCCATGCTCCTGATAAAGCATTCATTCAGGCCAACATACTTGAGATCCTTGTCCGATGCGTCACTGTAATATCTGTGATAACACGGATCGTACATCTTATTCTTGATCAGTATTCCACAAATGGCATCCAGAGTCGTCCTGTCATGCCTCATATCGTATATCTGCTCAAGCATCTTAAATGCCTGCACGTCAAAATCCTTCTGTCTCGAAGCAGTCTTGACAAACTCCACGATGACATCCTCTGAGACAAATTCATTTCTCATGCCCCATCTGAGGGCTGCGATCTCAAGCGGTGCGATCTTCTTCATCATGAGAGGCTGCTTGTTGAACATGTCGCATATCTCAAAGTATATTACCGGACTGTTTACACCTGAGTTAAACAGCTTCTGTATATCCTCGTAGAGAACCCATTTGTCCTCTGTATAATTCCCATCCACAAATAACAGTATCCAGAAATAGAACAGCCTGTTCTTGTCATTTGCCTCAAATCTTTCTCTGACCATTGCAGCAGTTCTGTCTATGATGAACTTCTCCCTGCGCAGAAGCGACTTCAGGTAACTGAGATAACACTTCTCCATGTCCTCCATGCTTGTGAAATTGGCATCCGCATCTATTCTCAGAAATTCCTGCTCGACAAATTCCGTGTGTCCCTCCAAGATCTGCATATGGAGCAGGCCCAGCCTGTACATGCCATACTCCGGTCTGTATTTTATAAGGGTGTTCAGGGCATCCCTGGTCTCCGCTATGTACTTCTTCAGATTGATCTTGTCCGTTCTGAAGTCAATATATGCACGGATCAGAGCCTCCTCCGCCCTCTTGATGGTGAATCTCGTCTGCCTGCTCTTTGGAGTCATCTTGATGACCTCAGGCTTTCTGATGCTCACCTGTATTCTCATATTCTGATAAGTGTTCCATATATAAATGTAACCCGATGACTCCCCGTCGTGGATCTTCTGCGGATCTATGAGGAAACTGAGGTCAAATGTGTTGCCATCGAAGCTGTTCCACTTCAGCACGCTGGTCTCCGGTATGAGGAAATCGCAGTCCGATGCTATCTTGGTATTCGTGTAGCCCCAGGTGTTCTTGGTGATCGTAACCGATGCCCTGACCAATTCGGATGGCATCTCAACCAGCAGATCGTTCTGAGCCACGGACAGTGTGAGTGCCCTCTTCTTGTGTGTATACACAAGGAATTCCTCCATGGCCTGTCCTATGGACAGTGACATTCCCAGTGTGTCATACACCCTCTGAAGCTTTTCATCCCTGCCTATAAAAGTGCGCACAAAATCCTCGCTTCCGAATATCCTTATGGCATCCTCCCAGTTCTCCTCTGCATATGCTGCAAACTGGAACAGATCCTCGAGCTTCTTACCCTCGACCTGAATATATGGAGCGACTATAGCTATATGATAAGGGATGATAAACTCTCCCCCATCAGTGATTATATTTATATGACCCTTGAAGGATTTGCCTTGCTCGATTCCTCGGGCGTCAAATGAATAGCTGACTCTGTTCTTCCTGCCCACAAATGTGTGGCTCTTGAAATCCAGTATATAGCGGCTGTCGTATACCATCAGTTTCACTGCACAACTGTTTGAAGAATCCACTGTAAACTCTCCATCATACACAGTTCCCGCCTCGATATTCAATTCTATCTTGCTGACTGATATGGCTACCGCTGGTCTGTCAACCTTAAACTCACCACGAGCATACTGTTCAACTATTCCCTTCATCGTCTGGTCTCCTGTATCTATTTCTATTGTCTTTTTGTCAAAAATCACTCATAGTGGTTGTATTTGAAGCTTCCAATCGGTATAATTGACAAAAAGACATATATTCAGATTATAACAAAATATTGTCTCTTTTTAAACAATATATACAGAAAAATAACTTAAAACAACTGAAAAAGGGGTTTTTTTATGAAAAATGGGGTTATCAATCTAAAAACAGAGAATCTCCTCAGTCAGGTCGAAACTGTTCGTGCAGATCTTAACATGAATCCACTGGGAGTTCCCGAATCTGTTACTAAAGCTATTGCGGACAACATGAGTCAGTTATCAGTATACCCTGATCACAACACAAAGAAATTAAAGGAAGCCATATCCGCATACTCCGGAGCAAAGACAGACGACATAATCGTCGGCGGTAGCTCCTATGAATTTGTCAAGATACTGTGCGAATTTACCTCGCCTAAGAAAGCTATCCTGATAACACCTGGAGCACAGAATTACGAAAAGCTGCTCTCTATGAACGGCTGTGAGATAATCTACTACTCCACACCTGAGGAGGAGGATTTCACCCTCGATATCGCAGATTTTATATCGAAGTTGTCAGAGGACATCGATATTATATTTATATCGAATCCTAATGGTACAACATCACAGATAATCGATGCAGAGTCTTTGGAATTTATAGCCAAGATATGCGATGGCAATAACATAACCATGGTCGTTGACGAGGAATACATGGATTTTGTTGATGATCTGGAGAGTAATTCTGCCATTCCTCTCACATCGGAATACGAGAATGTTATCGTGCTGCGAAACACAACGAATTTTTTGCAGTTCCCGGACTCAGGCTGGCATATATGATCACATCGAATCCTGTTCTCAAGAAAACACTTGAGATCACCGGACTGCCATTTGCGATAGGCAAGCTTGTGGAGGCCGCCGGGGTCGCCATGTTCACCGACGAAAAATACATTGCCGAATCAAGAGAGCTCATCAGAACCGAGCGCAACCTTGTGTACTCGGCACTGTCCACCCACAAGTCGATCAAGCTGTACAAACCGGCCGCCAACTTCATACTGATCCGTATCCTGAGGGATGCTATTTCCGCGGGTGATGTGGTGGATTACTGCATGCCAAAAGGTCTTTATATACGAAGCTGTGCTGATATAGGCGGACTTGACAACAAATACATAAGATTCTGTTTTATGAATCCAAAACAGGATGACCTGCTGGTCAACACCGTGCTGGAAATAGTCTAGGAAATTACTGTTTTATTTACAGACAACATAATAATAGAAAAGGAGAATTTAAACTATGGAAAACATGACAACCAAGATCACATCGTCTTATAATAATGCACTGGACATCAAGGTAGTTGACGGACATTTTGCAACTAACCATTCCCACATCAACAGATACATCGATATGACAACCATCAAAAGCAGAAGAAAGATGGCTCTCGCTGCTGCCAAATCCATGGCTACAGAGTATGTTGCAACAACGATCGTTGACACCATCGTCTGCATGGACGGAACAGAGGTTATCGGTGCTTACCTTGCAAATGCCCTCACAGAGAACGGTATCGTGTCCATGAACCAGCACCAGACCATATACATCATGACACCTGAGGTTCATTCTTCAGGCCAGCTCATATTCCGTGATAACCTTCAGCCAATGATCAAGAACAAGAACGTTCTCCTTCTCCTTGCATCGGCAACCAACGGCAAG
>ERZ779951.255-NODE-255-length-10437-cov-2.50636_pt1 | contig 10437 bp, 10 predicted proteins | sample MGYA00511584_ERZ779951 | MGnify/ENA primary metagenome ERZ779951 (study PRJEB29588, sample SAMEA2149539) | human gut metagenome | biome: human gut; feature: human-associated habitat; material: faeces | place: Denmark | collected 2008/2010 ... | reverse complement strand
CAACTGATTAGCTAGTGCTTTTCTCAATTGCGTTGCAAAGGTACAACTATTTTTTTAATCTGCAAGCAAAATCGATCATTTTTATTGCAGTAATTGCACATTCGTCACCTTTATTGCCTAATCTTCCTCCAGCTCGTTCTTCGGCTTGTTCCATATTGTTTGTCGTAATCAATCCGTAAATGACTGGCGTATCGGTAGTTGCATTCAGTTGAGTAATTCCCTGGGTTGCTCCAGCACATACATAGTCGAAATGAGGAGTATCTCCACGTACCACACATCCAAGTGCTATTACAGCATCTACTTTTCCACTTTTTATCATTTGTGCAGAGCCGAAAGTTAGTTCAAAGCTTCCCGGAACTGTTTGTACTAGGATGTTTTCATCTTTTGCTCCATGTTTTTTTAGAGTCTGCACGGCACCGGAAAGTAATGCTCCTGTAATATTGCTGTTCCATTCTGATACTACAATGCCGAAGCGCATCTGAGAGGCATCGGGTACAGAGTTGAAATCGTAGTCGGATAGATTATGATAAGCAGTTGCCATAATAATTATATAGTTAAATGGTTAATTTATGAGTTCTGAATAAAAAAATCATTCGGAGTAAAGTTTGAATCTCTGAGCATCCACGTTGATGTATCTGAGATTCTTCGCTTTGCTCCGAATGACAATACCTTATATTATATAAGTAGTAGGATAATCTTACTTGATAGAGGCACGATCGATATATTTATCGATGTCCATAGCCTGGTAAGAATTTGCATATTTGGTTTTAATCTGCTTGTATGCTTCAACAGCTTCTGCATTTTTTCCTTGTTTCTCTAAGATCTGACCAGCCTGAAGCAAGTAAATAGGACTTAAAGTTGTGCTGTTGGCTTTGTCGGCTGCCTTCAGTAGGGTAGCAGCAGCTTTGTCAAGCTGTCCCATCTGAGCATAGCAGTTACCCATTGTTCCGATGATAGCTGGAGCAACCATGTAATCGTCTGCACTGAATTTATCCAAATATTTTGTTGCTTCTTCGTATTTGCCAAGCTGTGCATAGCAGATACCTGCATAAGCATTTGCCAAGTTACCGGCATCTGTTCCACTGAATTCATCTGCAATTTTTAAGAAACCAGTATAACCCAGGCTGTCACCTTTCAGTGCAACTTCGTAGTTGTCATTGCCAAAGTATTGTTCACCTTTAAAAAGAGCTTCAGAAGCTTTTAACTCCTTAGGTTCACCAATAAAATGTTTGTAGGCCAATGTTCCGCATACAACGACAACAATAGCTACTACAATACCAACCAACAGGTTCTTGTACTTAAAAAGGAATGCTTCGGAAGTACTCAGTGCTTCATCTACATTCAGAGGATCATGAGTGTGTTTTTGTTCTGCCATTTTATTTAATCGTTTTTATTATTTCTCTTATTATTTAATATGTTTACATTTCGGTCAGCAAAAGTAGTTTATTTATATTTATAAATGAAATTTGCGAGCATGTTTTTTTATCTGTCATGCTTTTATTGTTAATTTTGTAAGCTGAAATAAGGATTTTGAACTATGTGGCTTAAACGCATCTCTATATTAAATTATAAAAATCTGGAGCAGGTGGAACTTGCTTTTTCTCATAAAATGAACTGTATCATCGGTAAAAACGGAATGGGGAAAACCAATTTACTGGATGCGGTTTATTATTTATCCTTTTGCAAAAGTGCAACCAATGCTATTGATTCGCAGAATATTTTACATGATCGCGACTTCTTTGTCGTGCAAGGATTTTACGAAACCGATCAGGGAGAGCCTGAAGAGGTATATTGCGGATTGAAACGTAGACAGAAGAAGCAGTTCAAACGGAATAAGAAAGAATATTCTCGTCTGTCCGATCATATCGGTCTGATTCCGCTGGTCATGGTTTCACCAGCCGATTCATGGTTGATTGCCGGTGGTAGCGAGGAGCGTCGGCGCTTCATGGATGTTGTCATATCTCAGTTCGACCGTGAATACCTGGATGCATTGATTCGCTATAATAAAGCACTTCTTCAGCGAAATTCATTGCTTAAGGCGGACATGGAGCCGGAGGAGGAATTGATGTTGGTCTGGGAAGAAATGATGGCTACTTCGGGTGAAACGGTATATAACAAGCGCAAGGCATTTATTGATGAGTTTATACCTGTATTTCAGTCTTATTATTCATATATTTCTCAAGACAGAGAGCAGGTCAGCCTTACATATGAGTCGCATGCCGCAGGGGGTAGTCTTTTGGAGCAATTAAAAGAAACCCGGCAGCGTGACCGTATCTTGGGCTATTCGACTCGAGGCATACATAAGGATGACCTGATCATGCAATTAGGCGATTTCCCTATCAAGCGAGAAGGCTCTCAGGGACAGAATAAAACTTATCTGATTGCTCTGAAGCTGGCACAGTTTGAATTTCTGAAACGGACGGGGAGTCAGACAACCCCGATTGTGTTGCTGGACGATATATTCGACAAACTAGATGCTTCACGTGTGGAACAGATTGTGAAATTGGTGGCGGGAGATAGTTTCGGACAAATATTTATTACCGATACCAACCGTGAACATCTGGATAAGATTCTGCGAAAAATAGAAGGAGATTATAAACTTTTTGAGGTAGAAGATGGAGTCGTATCTGAACGCCATAGTGAGGAGGAAACATGAAACGGAATAATACAGAGCAGGTAGGTGAGGTGATACGCCGTCTGCTTAGACAGGAAGGACTGGAAACTCCTTTAAATGAATATCGTCTGGTCGATGCATGGAAGGATGTGGTAGGAGAAACGATTGCTCGTTATACAACAAATATTTATATTAAGAATCAGGTGCTTTATGTGCATTTGTCCTCATCAGTACTTCGTCAGGAACTGATGATGAGTCGGCAATTACTGGTTCGCAATTTAAATGCGCAGGTTGGGTCGCAAGTGATCGTCAATATCATCTTTCGTTGATTGGACAGAATTGGCGATTGTCCATGGTTATGGATTGTGGGAAGTGAATGATGTCTGTTCGCTCCATATTTCATCCATAGGCTTGTCAAACTCTTCTGTGGGAATCTGTTCGCAGATTTGGAAGTCGAAACAAATGCCGATCTTATAGGCTTTGAGTTGTTTTAGCAACCGGTCGTAATATCCTTTTCCTCTTCCCAGACGATTTCCTTGCCTGTCGAATGCTACTCCAGGAATGATGGCCAGATCAATCTTTTCATAATCGGTAAATAATTCACCCTGCGGCTCTTCAATGCCGTAACTTCCTTTCTGTAAATCTTGCTTACCCGTATAGCGGCGTAATTCGAGTTCCTCTCCCTTTACTACGGGCAAGATAATATTTTTGTTCCAGCTCCACTTCTCCACAAAGTCGTGTGTCTGTACTTCATCGGGCAAGGAATAATATAGCAAGATGGTTTCTGCCTGTATAAAAGCCGGATTCTTTTCTAGTTTATTCAGTAGTAATGAAGAGTATTCAGATAAAATTTCTTGAGGATAATTCCTTTTCTTTTCTGCGATATATCGTCTGAGCAAACGCTTTTCTTCCTTTTGCATAGGTGTATTTAAGTTTTAGGGTACGATAAAAAAGAAAGGCACACAAGATTGAATCAGAAATAATCCGTTGTGTGCCTTTCCTGTTATTGGGGTCGCTTATTCTTTGTTGGCTTCAACTTCTGGAGCTTTAGGGAATGACTCTCCCTTTTCCAGAACCTCAAGAGCTTTTTGTACGGTTTTGTCTGTCTGGTTAGAATAAGCTATATAAGCTTCCATGCCTAACATATTGTAAATAACATTGCCATAGAGACTTTCTTCGAATAACTTCTTCGATTTATACATCAGAATGTTACGGCGTTTCAGTCCTTTGCTCTCTGCGTATTCTGCAAATTTCTCAAGCAAATTCTGTTTTTTCAGATAAGCTTCCATCTTTTCCGGTGTGTCATATTCCTGAAGTTTGCTGCGGTTTTTATCCGTATAATCGAGAGTATATCGGACAATCAATCCACGTGTAGCAGCCATTCTGTAATAAGAAGTCATGCCCGTAGTATCTTGCGGAACAAAGATATCCGGCATAATACCTCCGCCGCCGTAGACTGTACGTCCCAGACCGGTATGATATATTTCCTTGATATTTTGTTTGATACTATCAGCAGAGAAGAATTCTCCATGTTCATATCGAGTGATAATATCCATTTCGTATTCAGCGTCATTACCTTTTTCGTAAGGCTTCTGGATACAGCGTCCCGAAGGAGTATAATAACGTGCGATTGTCAGTCGGATAGCCGATCCGTCACTGAATTCAATAGGTTGCTGAACCAGTCCTTTTCCGAATGAACGACGACCGATAATTGTACCACGGTCATTATCTTGAATAGCTCCTGCAAAGATTTCACTCGCCGATGCAGAACCTTCATCCATCAGAACAATGAGCGGCATCGTCTGACTGCTTCCTGTGCCGTTGGATGTGTAATTTTCACGTGGAGATTTTCTACCTTCTGTGTAGACAATAAGTTTGTTGTTGGGCAAGAACTCATTTACCATTTGGATGGCGGCAGCCATATAACCACCCGTATTTCCACGGAGATCTATGATCATTCCCTTACAATTAGCCTGTGCCAGTTTGGCTAAGGCAACGAGCAGTTCCGGATAAGTTGTTTCGCCGAACTTGTTGACTTTTACATATCCGAATTTATCATTAACCATGTAAGCTGCATCAATACTCTTGACGGGAATATCGCCACGTACAATCGTAAAATGCAAGATATCTTTTTCTCCCGGTCGGTAAATGCCTAACTTAACTTTACTGCCTTTTTCTCCTTTCAGACGGCGCATAGCTTCCTCGTTGGTAACTATTTTACCTACGAAGCTAAAGTCGTCTACTTCTACAATACGGTCGCCGGCAAGCAATCCCACCTTTTCGGAGGGGCCCCCTGGAATGACACTGTTGATGTGAATCGTATCATCTTGTATGGTAAATTGAACGCCGATACCACTGAAGCTACCTTTCAAATCCGAATTTACCGCTTCAAGATCTTTGGCCGGTATGTAAGAAGAGTGAGGGTCCAGTTCTGCAAGAATCTGCGGCATAGCCTCTTCCACCAGATTAAACATGTTGACAGTATCTACATACTGTTCGTCGATAATGTGCAACAAGGCATTCAACTTATTGGAAGATGTGTTGATGATTCCCAATTTGTTGCCGGAAAAATGGTTTGTGTAAAATGTTCCTATCAAGATACCTGCCACCAGACAGATAGCCATCAGAAAAGGTATCAATTTATTTTTGTTGCTGCTCATATCTATTTATTCATTAGGATTTAAATAAACCAGTTCTATATTCGCACGTTTCAAAAGTTCCAAACCATCTTCCAAACGATATTTTTCGGCAAAAACAACCCGTTTTATTCCCGCCTGGATGATAAGTTTTGCACATTCTATGCAGGGAGATGCCGTGACATAAAGCGTGGCACCTTCGCTGCTATTGTTCGATCTAGCTATTTTGGTGATGGCATTGGCTTCTGCGTGAAGGACATAAGGCTTGGTTATGCCATGTTCATCTTCGCAAACATTTTCAAATCCGGCTGGAGTACCATTGTATCCGTCGGAAATAATCATTTTATTTTTTACAATCAGCGCTCCCACCTTCCGCCGGTTGCAATAAGAGTTTTCTGCCCAGATAGTAGCCATTCGCATATAGCGCTTATCGAGTATTTCTTGTTTGTTCTCTTTGTTTTCCATATATATTAATGTCTAAATTGCATACAGGTAGTACGTTCATTCGGAGCCAGGCGCAACATAATATTATCTCCCTGATAGAATTGGACTTTTTTCAGTTTATCTATGAACTCCTTATTCTTTCCTGATAATGCGACACTGCATTCTATGCGGGTGATTGCAATAGAGCGGTCTTTAGGATTGGCCTGCCATTTCCCGGTGTATGTACCATTTTCTATGCTACCTTGTACACTTCCGTCTTCACCAAATGTAATGCTGAACTTATTGATTACTTTCAGGTCTTCAGGTTTTGTATATGCAGGTTGTGCATTTGCATTATAATTATTCCAGTCTATTCCTGTATAGTAATTGACCAATAACCATTCTCCGCTTACGAAGATTTCATTGATGTCATCTTCCTGATTGCAGCCGGCGAACAAAAAAGGCAAGGCAAGCAGTAATAAGCAGGCTCCGTATTTTTTTATTTTTTGTTTCATTTTATACCATTTCGTTTTAATAATGCGTTAATAGTAGGTTCCTGACCCCGGAAACGTTTGTAAAGCACCATTGGATGTTCCGTTCCTCCTTTTGACAAAATATTGTCGCGGAAAGATTGTGCTACATTCTTGTTGAAAATGCCTTTCTCTTTGAATACTGAGAACGCGTCAGCATCAAGTACCTCTGCCCACTTGTAGCTATAATATCCAGCCGAATATCCTCCCGACATAATATGTCCGAATTGTACGGTCATACACGTATCTTCTATTTGAGGTAATAATTGCGTACGTTTCCATGCCTCATGTTCGTATTCGCGTACGTCGCCTTCGAAGCTTTCTCTTCGTGTGTACCATGCCATATCGAGGAAACCAAAGCTGAGTTGTCGCAGACAAGCGTAGGCTACATTAAAGTTTGATGCATCAATGACTCGTTGCAACAAATCTTCAGGAATCGGTTCATTTGTCTGGTAGTGACATGCAAATGTATTAAGAAAATCTTTTTCAATTGCAAAGTTTTCCATAATTTGCGAGGGAAGTTCCACAAAATCCCAGTAAACATTTGTTCCACTCATACTTTTAAACCTCGTATTGGCAAATATTCCGTGAAGTGCATGTCCAAATTCATGCAAAAAAGTATTGACTTCCGAGAATGTCAGCAGTGCCGGCTTGTCAGGCGTTGGTTTGGTAAAGTTCATGGTTACAGAAACATGAGGACGACTATTGGTGCCGTCGGCTTCTATCCATTGCTCCTTGTAGCTTGTCATCCAGGCTCCCGAGCGTTTACCGGCACGAGGATGAAAGTCTGTATAAAGTACGGCCAGGTAGCTACCGTCTTTATCGTATACTTCATACGCTTGCACATCCGGATGGTAAACCGGAATGTTTTTGTTTTCCTTGAATGAGATACCATACAAACGTGTTGCCAGTCCGAAAACTCCTTCTTTCACACGGCTCAGTTCGAAATAAGGACGCAGTATTTCTTCGTCGAAATTGAACTTTTCATTTTTCAGTTTCTCGGAATAATACGAAAAGTCCCAAGGCATCAGCTTGAAGTCATCGCCTTCCAACTTTTTGGCAAGGGCTTCTACTTCTTCCACCTCCTTATGGGCAGTTGGGGTATATGCTTCTAAGAGCTGATCGAGTAACCGGTATACATTGTCGCTGTTTTCTGCCATGCGTTTGCGTAATGCATAGTCCGCGTAATCCTTGAATCCGAGCAACTGAGCAAGTTGCATACGTAAGTTTACCAGTTGTTTTACAATCTCCAGATTGTTTTGCTCATTATCGTGCATGCACTGCGTGTTGTAAGCCATATAGAGTTCCCGTCGCAGATTTCGGTCATCACAATATTTCATGAAAGGAACATAGCTAGGAGCCTGCAAGGTAATAACCCACCCTGACTTACCTTTCTCCTTAGCTGTGTGTGCAGCCGCTTCGATGGCACTTTCCGGAAGGCCTTTCAGCTGCTCAAGTACCAACTCGTAATTGTTTGTTTCCTTGAGATGATTTTGTGAAAAACGAAGCGTCAGCGTACTGAGCTCCATGCTGATCTTTCGGAATGTAGCTTTATCCTTAGCAGACAAATTAGCTCCGTTGCGTACAAAACCGTCGTACGTCTTTTCCAGTAATCGTCGTTCTTCCGCTGTCAGTTCAAGCGTTTCACGTTCATCGTAGACGGCCTTTATACGCTTGAACAAATCCTCGTTCAGGCTGATATTGTTGCTATGCTCAGAAAGCAGAGGCATCATTTTTTCGGCAATAGCTTCCAGTTCGTCGGAAGTTTCGGCACTCATCAGGTTAAACATAACCGTAGTAACTCGTTCCAGCAGTTCTCCCGATTGTTCCAAAGCCAATATCGTATTGTTGAATGTCGGTTTTTCCGGATTGGTAACGATGGCATTAATTTCTTCATCTTCCTGATTCATGCCTTCACGGATAGCCGGTTCATAATGTACAAGGGATATCTTGTCGAATGGAACAGTTCCGTGAGGGGTGTTATAAGGCTGTAAAAATGGATTTTCCATAAATAATTTTTTTTTGTTTTCTTTGTAATGACTTAGTGCTTCCATGTCGGGTATTTCGATGACTCGGCGACTCAAACGAATGATTCCTTCGTTTTTCAGCTCATTCAGCACCTTCGAAACATTAATTCGTGTATCATCTATCTGTTCGGCCAGATCTTCCATTCGAATCTGGAGTTTCTTTTCTCCGGCGGGAGTTATACAGCGTAGCAGCATGAAATTGATGATTTTCTCCAGCGTGTCACTGGCATGCGGGCTTTTGAGCTTTCGGTAAACAGTCTGTGCACGATTGCTCAGCATGTTCAGGTAATTGAGCTGAAATATTTCATACTTGTTGAGTTCCGATAAAATATAAGCCTTGTCGATGGTTACGGCGTTCACATTGGTATGTGCATAATACGATGCCGTATATTGCGGATACATACCGAACAAAGAGTAAGGCTCGATAATCTGCGGACTTTTTAATGTTTCATGGATTGTATAATGATATGCCTGGTCTGCCGACTCGGCGCGTGTTTCGCCTTGTAAAATGAAAATGATATTATTACAATAATCACCCTGTTTTACAATGCAGCTTCCGGCTGTATACTTCTGAAAATGCAATCTAACTTTTTCCAGTATAGCGGTAAAGTCTTCTTTGCATAGTCCTTGAAACAGAGGGAGCAATAAAAGCTTATCATACATTGTGCTCTGCATTGGCATTTAACTTTATTAAGTTATATTTTAACGTACAAAAGTAGCGAATATTTTGAATGTATTTTTGCCTTTTACCTTTTTTATCGTTTATTTCCGTCTGATAATGTTTGGCTGCTTTCTTGTTATGTAGGTATTTTTGCATAACTTTGTATAAAATTTCATTTTAAGAATATGGGAAGTTTGAATTTTCAAGAGCTGATAAGCGCATTTATTGTATTGTTTGCCGTGATTGATATAATTGGTGCCGTACCGATTATTCTAGATTTGAAGCAGAAAGGGCGTTCGGTGAATGCCATTCAAGCTACACTTGTAGCATCGGCATTATTACTGGGATTCTTTTTTGCCGGCGATATGATGCTGAAACTGTTTCAAGTAGATATTGCTTCTTTTGCGGTCGCAGGTGCTTTTGTCATATTTCTGATGTCATTGGAAATGATTCTTGATATAGAAATTTTCAAAAATACAGGACCTATAAAGGAAGCTACACTAGTACCTTTGGTCTTTCCTTTGCTTGCTGGAGCCGGCGCTTTTACTACCTTGTTGTCACTTCGTGCCGAATATGCGACTATCAACATCGTGTTGGCCCTCTTGCTAAATATGGTATGGGTGTATATCGTACTGAAGATGACCGACCGTATTGAACGCCTGTTAGGTAAAGGTGGTATCTATATTATCCGTAAGTTTTTCGGTATTATTCTTCTTGCCATTTCGGCCCGACTGTTTACAGCCAATTTGACATCATTGATCGATCAGTTTCAACACATGAAATAATAGAATCAGGCACAGGTTATGCAGGAGAGAGCTGCACTTGTGCCCGATTTTTTCAGGAACAGAAAATACTATTTCCGTATTTCTCCGCTTCCGATACATAAATGAGCATCTTTATCATAGATGACTCCAAATTGTCCGGGGGCGATGCCTTGTACTCTGTTTTTACTTTCAATATAACATGTTCCATTATCAAATACAAGACTTCCTTCTTGAAAGGCATCTGTATGACGGATTTTAAAACGGATTTCTTGTTCTGCTCCTGTTATCCACGGATTATCTGTGATGAAGTGGAAGTCGACAAGTCGGAATTTGTAACCGTACTGTTGTTCCGTATCATCCCCGTGTGATACATATAAGATGTTGTTTTCGGTGTCTTTATCTACGACAAACCACGGTCCTCCGCTAAGTCCCAGTCCTTTACGCTGGCCGATAGTATGAAACCAGAAACCACGGTGCGTACCGATTTTCCGGCCTGTTTCCCGTTCGATGATATTGCCCGGTCGCTCTCCCAGAAAGCGTCTGATAAAATCGTTGTAATTGATTTTCCCGAGAAAGCAAATCCCCTGACTGTCTTTACGCTGTGCACTGGGAAGCTTTGCCTTGGATGCAATCTCCCGTATTTCCGATTTCATGTAATTCCCCAGTGGAAACCATAGTTTTGAAACTTGCAGATAGTCAATTTGTGCCAGAAAATCAGTCTGGTCTTTTATCGGATCTTTGGCCGTAGCCAGCCAGGTTTTTCCGTCTATCAGGCAAGTAGA
>ERZ779951.218-NODE-218-length-11627-cov-2.493_pt1 | contig 11627 bp, 14 predicted proteins | sample MGYA00511584_ERZ779951 | MGnify/ENA primary metagenome ERZ779951 (study PRJEB29588, sample SAMEA2149539) | human gut metagenome | biome: human gut; feature: human-associated habitat; material: faeces | place: Denmark | collected 2008/2010 ... | reverse complement strand
CTTTGTCAATGACGGACAACTGTCTATTTTCTAATTTTATATCGAACTCACGTTAGTTACGGTAGTGCTCGTATCCTCTGATATAGAACTGATAATTTTTTTCAAATTCTTCTGACGCTGATCGAGTTCCAAAAGAGATGCAGCCTTATCACTCGCCTGCTTGTCCAAAGAATGAATCAAAGCCTGACGCTGAGATTCGTCTATATCCTTCCTTTCTTCGATGATCTTCTTTTGTTCATCATAATATTTTCGAAAAGCGATTACTTCTCTTGACAATTTATCTTCTATGACTGACAGTTCTGACTCTGCATCAGACTTTAACTGTTGACGCTGCCGGTTATTCAAAGCATCAATGTTGCTAAACCGATCCTCAATACTTTGATACTTTTTGAGTTCCTCTTGGGTACGTTGCAATTCATCGTTATACTTCCGCTGTGCTTCTGTCGCCGCATCGGTACTAGGAATCAACTTGGTAGTGATATACGCCACCAGTGCAGTAATCCCAGCCAACACCAACCCTGCCGGATTCAGTTTCAACACTTTATTAAAACCGCTTGTCGATGCAGTTGCAACCTTTACAATAAGGTCATACGCTTTGGTATAGATGGTGGCAGCATTCACAGCTATATTATATGCCGCCAAAGCCGTACCGGATGCAATCAAAACTGACTTATATTTAATACACCAGTCAATCAAAGTAGGCAGAGCCACGATGATCTTCGTAGTCCATCCGGTCAGGAGTGATAACGATGGATTAAGCCGCTCCATCAGCTCGATACCTGCCTCCTTGATACTATTACGGTACTGCGCCATCTTAGCTTCGTTGGTATCAGAGTTGATAGCTGCCTGTTCCATAGCGATATTGGTATCCGTCACGGCTTCGGTATATTGACGTACCTTATCCGCATTATCTATCAAGATGGTAGCGGCAGAGTAGGCTTCTTCGCCGAACATAGTCTGGATCTGTGCAGCTGACAATGACTTTTTATTCAGGTTCTCGAGCGCAGTCTGTAAGCCAACCACTTTCGGATTCGTTTCATCCGGCCCAGTCTGCAATACCAAGAAGAACTTACGAAGCGCGGTACCGGCCGGCTCTGCTTCCAGACCTTTCTCCGCCAGCATCTGGATTGTACCTTGAAGCTGTTCGATACTTACTCCAGCTCCGGAGGCAGCCACACCTGCATTCTTGATCGCGGCAGCCTGGGATGATACATCAGCTGCACCCTCTTTAGAACCGGCAGCCAGTACGTTCACGTAACGCGCCGCCTGATCAGCTGATTCACCATACATATTCAGAGAAACGGTAGTAGCCGTTACAGCATCCTTCAAGTCGATTTTTGCAGCCGCCGCCAGACGCATGGCTTCGATAGTAACGGCGTTTAGGGCTTCTTTATCTTTTAGCAGCTCCGGTTTCTTAGAGCCGATCAACATATATGCCTGAAGAATCTCGTCGGATGACTGACGGATACGCAAACCAGATTCATCCATGGTAGTAGACAGCTTCTCCGCCTGTTCGGTAAGCCACTGAATAGATGAATCGTCCAACCCAGTCAAAGCTTTCAGCTCTGCTTGAGAAGATTCCTTGGAGTCACGGTTATTACGAAGGGTATTCAATGCCATGGAAACTCCAGTGAGTGTAGCAGCACCAGTCGCCAGTAAGCCGCCCCACTTCGTCAGCCCGTTATTGAAGCGAGAAATCCAGCTTTCGGTTTCCTGTACCTCCGTCTTGATCTTCTGAAGTTCGGCTGTCACCAGTTTAGCCTGCTGCTGATAGTATTTCCATTCAGCTGATCCTCGCTTGATGTAACCACTGTTTAGTTGTCGATTAATGGCCGTCAGAGTAGCACGAAGTTCTTTCGGCGTTGCTTTATCAAGGTTGTTCATCACCTCAGTAAGCACCGTAGTATCTTTCTTCAACGTCTTGATCTGTGCTTCAGTCTTACGAAGCTCGGATGTAACCTGTTTGATCTTAGACGTATCACCAGCTTCGTAAGCATCAGCCAGTTCTTTTTTCAATCCGGATGCTATCGCCTCCAGATTCTTGAGTTCCTGCTTGGCTTCCTCGCCATTTACCCGGACCTCTACGGTCGCTATCTGGTCTATTGCCATATTATGCTTTAATTAAGATTGAACGAACTTTGAAAAATGCAAACAGCACAATGAGAATAAGCCCTACGACAGTGAACACCACGCAGAATTTTTGCCACGACGTAAGTTCTTTCTCCACCTCTACCGTTTGCACGGTCTTTTGTATAATTGTACTGTCTTTGCCTGGTATGAATACTGTATCTGAAGGAACCTTAAAGTCTGCCATCAGATTACCCATAGAATCCAATTTGAACCGGAGACGTGCGTTTTCCGACTGTACCACATCCAACCAGGAAAGCACAACCCTACCATTTGAATCACACTCCAACAAAGCCCGGATGGATGCAGAATCCGCAGGCTTGAAGACCGGTACCAACTTATCATGTACGATGATCTGCGTGTGATTGTCGGAAGTAAGGTGTTTCCCAGTCTTGCAACCGAGAAACACCGAACAAAAAACAATTGTAAAGAATGTAAGAATAAATGGTCTCATAATAAATTCCAGCCTGATTCAACATCCGACATTACGGCAGGAACACCGTTCTCTACCTGGGATATAGCAGCTGCAAAAGCGCACATGGTTGCCTTATCCTCTACATCCGGAACGTAGGTAGTCGGTACCTGCATTTCCTTGCATACGCGAGAAATGTATCCGGATGTGTTGTTTTCGGTTCTGGGTGCCCAACGGCTGATGAAGTCTGCAATCGTCTGACATCCGTACTTACGACGGTAGTTCTGCAGCAGCTTGATCAAAGCCCGATAACCATGTGCCATGTCTTCGAATTCTTCGAAAGTGTTGTCTTGTTTCCTAGATGCAGGAACCTCGCCCTGCCAGTCGGTAGCATCTGAATTGCGGATATTGCCTGGATTGTTATTTCTCAGGCCTCGTGGTAATTGTTTCATCTTTTCACGCCCTCCTTAATCGTTCTGATAATCTTTTGAGCTTCATCCGGTGTAGCACATTCCATGATGCGAACGGCCATATCTGCAACTTCGGCTGCATGACTCTTTTTCTTTCGAAGATTTTCAATGATGGATAAACCTTCTACAATCATCACACCAAGGGTTCCGATTATCGCTCCGTAGGGTAGATTATACCAAGGGAAACACAATCCCAGTATATCAATCATAATGAAGAACAACAATAACCTGAAGTAATCGACAATTTTAGCACCGGTCTTGCGCAGTGGCCGACTACAGATTTTTTCTTTGTTAGCCCGAGCTGCATCGATTCCTGTCCATAAATCCAGCAAACAAACGCAGCAAATTAGTACCAAACAAATAAAGATGATCATCACGCCTGAGCGGATGTCTTGTGTGATAAATTCTACATATTTTCCCATGTTTATTTTGTGTTTTTCTCAAAAGTATTGTGGAAAAGAAGGGCATAAAAAGACACCCCCTGCAACTTATAATTGCAGGGGGTATTTATTAGAAAACTTACCGAGTTACTCTACAATTGCCCCTATTTTTATGCTAATAATAGTAATTCATTAGCGAACATATAACCTAATTGAGTTTGTCCTAAATAGTTGGGATGATTTTCAGCGATTATATAATTTTTATTAAATGGAGTTACTTGCCATTTCTTCCATAAACTAATAATTGGTATATAATAATGTTCTGATAATTTATCTAAATAATAATCAGCACCATTTTCTTCAAGAACACTTGTTACGTTTCTGTCCGTTTCAATGCAAAATGCTATTCTTGCATCTGGTTTTTTCTTGTATAATTCATTCATTATGAATACAACTGCCCCGAAGAATGTATTCCTGTGTTCTGAAAAGTCTGTATCGTCTTTATATTTCCAATTTGCAAAATCAAAATCAACAAAATCTGTATCAACAAAAGTATCTTCATCACAATTAGGAGCTACAGAAAAGACATATAAATCAGCATTACAATTTTCATCTTTAAAAATATTTTCATAAGTTCTGTAATGATTATTATAAGAGGAAGGAGAATAAGTACCAGTAGGAGTATCTGGTATATCCCATCCCGCATCTATATATTCTTGTTTTGATGCACAAGTTGAGCCAAAATCATCAATTTCACCATTTGGCTTAAAGCATATAGCTTGTCCGGGTAATCCTGTCTGAATAAGATTATATCCCAATATGTCTGCTGCAATTTTTCCATAACATGTATTCCCATATTGTCCATAACTTATAGAAGTACCAAGAATACATATTGTCTTTCCTTTCCAATAATTATTATTGATTACCTCTCCAGGATATGTATATCTCTTTAATACATAATATGCCTTATCAAGGATGTTAGGATGCGCAGTTATAATACAATATGACGTATTATTAGGTGCTTCTATTTCTTGTTTTTGTATAACAGAATAATCTGATACATTATTACCACTTATTCCACTGATTAAGTTATCATTTTTGTCATAAAACGCAATTAACAGTGTAGATGCCGAACCACTTGTACCTATTATTACTTTCTGCAATGGTTCAATACTTATTTTTCCACTGTTATAATATGAAGATTCTTTTTCAACGACACCATCTAAACCTACATGTCCCCTATGTGGAAAATTTTTATTTTCAAATCTTATTAAATCATAAGGTAAAACATATTTTTTTATACTATAACAAGATTTATTTAATAAATCGGGATGAGTAGTTATTATAGCATAGCTTACTCCTTGTGGAGCTACTATACTATACTTACTCGTTTTAGACGTATCTCCTTCGCCCTTAATGCTGGATAATAAGTTATCATTTTTGTCATAAAACGCAATAAGCAGTACATTAATAGAACCTGATGTTTCTAAATTTACTAACATTCCCTCTGATACACTTATTTTCCCAGTATTATAATATCCACTTTCTACTACTATTCCATCAAGTCCTACATTCCCCTTATTAGGAAAAGATGTAATAATTAAAGAATTATCATCCTCATAAAGATAGTTTACTGCCTCTATATATCCATTCACGGAAATTGGATAATTATTCCGATAGCAAATAATAACCCTACCATCTTTCCTAATAGGAATTGTTTTATCTATGTATACAGATGGTAAATTATACTCATAATATACTAGTGAATCATTACTATCGTAAATTTGTAAATATCTTATATCAGCATTTCTCCCTCCAACGCTTCCTTTTATTTCAAGGATATAACCAGCTTTAACTTTTATTTCTAATAGATTATATAAAGAAGAAAACTCACCATCAGTATCAATAGTTCCATCTGCATGAATATAAGTATTTTCTGTTATTGTAGTTTCTAATGTAATTTCTTTATGCCTTCCATTCTTTACGAGTGAATTGATGTATGATATATTATCATTTTCTGATTCTAATCTTGACTTAATATTTTTATACAAACCATCTGTATTTTTTACTAAATCTGAACCAGTCCATATATATAATTCGTTATTAAAGGTATATATAGCGCCATCTCTAAATGGAATTGTCTTTGTTGATGTTATCTCACCATCTGAATAACCCGTACATTCATATAATACTTTGTTGGCAGTATTATAGAATATATCACCAACTTTAGTCACACCAGTATTACCTTCAGGACCAGTACCCATTCCGACAAGTTTTATTAATTTACTTTCTAGCTCGATAAGTTTTTCATCCCGCTCTTTCAGCTCTTCATCAGCCGCTGTTTTGTCATAGTAGTCTTGTTCGAGCTTGTCAAGATGCTCGAGCATTTGTGTACCGATACGTGTAGCGGTATTCTGTTTGTTCGTTTTCTCATCACGAATCTGTATTGCCAGTTGTTTTAGTTCTTCGAATGTTTTTGTTGCCATAATCTTGAGTTTTTTACGAAGTAAACTTACCGAGTTATACTACAAAAAGACATAAATCTATTTACGTTTACGAGTTCCATACAAACGTGATTTGAGTGTTGTGCTGCGCTTATGGTTTGCTTCTTCGATTTTATCGACCAGCAAACCGCAAAACTCTTCTCCGTACATGTACGCCATCTGTTCTTTCAGCACCATGATCGACGCAAAGTAAGGACGTGAGAACCATTCACGAGGTTTACGGGGATTGCCAGATGTATAATATCCACCAGGCTTAGGGCCTACTTTTCGAGGAACGTTAAGCCCGTGTTCCTCTCGATATATAGGATTTAAAATCTGCAAGTCACCGCCATTACCTTTAGTATACCCGTTGCCGACACCCATGTCCTGGTAGATACCGTACTCAAGAAACTTGTGCTGGATAGTAGATACAGAGTCAGTGGATGATATCACGTTATCCCGAATTTGCTGATGCAATGAGTAGGTATTGATGACGTGCAGCCGTTCGATTTTCTCACGCCAGATTGTCACCATCATTTCCGCCCAGGCTTCCTGATATTTCTTACGATCTTCGTCTGTTGCTGCCGGTCTGTTATTGTCTGTCTTAGCCATCCCATTCGTCCTCCTTATAACACAGATCAGTCGGTTCTGTCAGTTCGGCCATGAAGTACAAGCCGGTACAGCCAGATATGAAATACTCACCCAGTTCACGGGTGTAGATTCTGGACACATTCAGGAAAGATAAGTCCAGATCTTCGTATATGTATTTATCACGGATCATACGAGAATGGAATTGTCGGAAGAGTTGCCGACAGATATCCAGCTTTGCCGCACGATCAGTCATGTCATCGTAGCGGTAACGGATTAGAAGAAACACCGTGAAGGTACGCTTCTTGAACCATCCTCCCCCGATCTGTTCGGTGGCTGCATCGTTGGTATCGTCGATGCAGACGAAAGCGGACTGTTTCCGGAAATTGTCAAGCACATCCTGGAGTGAATTGATACCGCTACAGGAACAAGGGAAAAAGGCGTTGGCCTTGGCCAACTTGTTTTTCTCGGTCAGCTCCTTGAAATAGGTGTGCCCGTCGAAGAATTTACTTGTGTCCATTTTGTCTTGATTTTAGGATTTGAATATCGTGTGCTTTGGCGTCCAGTTCTGTCAAGGCCCGCCAGCAGTCCATCTGCAAAACTTCCTTTTCTTTCGTTACATCGCCACCTGTCAGTGCCCGGATCTGGGCGTTCATCGCACCCATCAGGTCGGGTAGTTCAGGCTGATCAGCGTCGGCCGAACGGTGAAACGGCTGAAAGAAATGCGGAAACAGAGAAGTGAAGTACAGCTTAACACTACCCCACCAAAGGAACACGGAAACTAGTTCGTACTCTTTAATACGGGAAAAGGCTGCCTGCAACGAACCTTTTATGCCCGGCCTTTTCTTATAGAGATAACTATACAGGGATTTAAGCTGGGAAACGTTCTGCGAATACAGATAACCCTGATAGTAGTTCTCACAACAAAGGTAATCTTCGAAGCTCAGGCCGTGCAACATCGCATCGATGGCACACCGGCCGCCGATTTTGTCCAGTCTGACGGGATAAGCATTGGGTTCGGAAATAAAATCAATCTGCCGGAGAAAGCTACGGATCTGCCAGTCCTGGAGAATAAATCTCAATTTCTTGTGCCAGTTCAAACGGAAAGTACACAGCCAGCCTTCTTTAATCCTCCTGCGAACACGTATTCCAGTAAATCGCATAAAGACATAGGTCTTTGCCTTGACCGGAGGAAACAGCGTGATGACCAGGAACACATATCGAAGCTGTTCCTGGTTGAGTTCCTTCCAGGAAGTGGGAAAACGAAAATCGAGGATTCTACCCCCCAAAGTATACGGAATCTTCTTTTTCATTCTGGTAAGTCTGGAAATGTTTGACTTTGTATGCCTCGGAGTCCTTATAACTGGTGAATACCTCTACCTTGGATTCCGCATAATTCTCGATGCGTTCCAGCATGCTCTTTGCAGCCGGCCAGTGTCCCATGATACAAAATCCGATAAACTTGCACATGTAGTCTGCCATGGCGGATTCTTCTTTTGTGAAAGCATTGTGTCGAGCCTGTTCAAGGATATGATCGAAGAACTCAGACGACACATGCTGCCGGATCTTTTCTTCCGCCTGATACATTCTCGTGCGAAACTCATTCAGTTTGGAACGATGTACGTCTGAAGAAGGAAATTCAACGTACATCTTCAGCTGTCGGGCGGTATATATCAGGTTGGGGATATTGATACGGGCCTGTGCAGTGTCTGCCCAGTCGGTACCGACCAGCAGTTCCAAGCACCGATCGTAGGTATCTTCGGCTGCATTGGTAACTTGCTGCAACAGGTTCTTGACTCTGTCGGCCGAAGCCGGAGCCAGATTCTGATTAGACACCACACCGAAGCCAGTCGGAGTCAATACCAGATCGAGCTGCGGAATCTGCTCCTGATAGGTACGCAGACAAACCAGCTTTGTGACCATCTGCTCGAGTCCAGGAACCGTATCTAATTTATCTGCCATGTCACCCAGCAACACATGATTAATGCTCTGAAGGGTATCGTCCAGGTGAGGAGCAATCATATCGTATACCTCTGCCGTGGAATTGGTAGCAGAGGAACATATCTTCTCGAAAATCTCTTGTGGAAATGTAATAGCCATATTGATTCGTTTTAAGATTTGCTTTCAAGATCCGAAGCTGTCTTCTGTTTGGCATCGGTGTTCTGGTCAAGTGTAGTGAGCAGCACCATGGGAACATCCGGATAAACCTTCTCGCTCCAGCCGTTGTACTCGATGACGATGTTATGCGGAATGTTCATCAGATCATGAAACGGTATCTCCAGTGCCTGCTTGAGCGTGAACAGCTCGCGCTTGTCTGAACCTGAGTTGTTGCTCTGCCCTTTACCCGGAGTAGCACCTACCAAATTTGGATGAATGTTGTCGCCATAGCAGGTGATGTTACTGGCTTCCTGAATATCCTCGCTCCAGTCACCACCCTCCTTGCCCGTTTCAATCACGTTGATGCGAACCATACGGACTTCACGGCCGTTCGGATCGATGTAGTAACCGGTGATCCAAACCTTGCCGCTGTTCTCAATGCCGGAAACAAAGTTCTTGATGTTTTCTTTTTCTCCATCTTTTTCAGCGGGTCGGTGATATGATCTTCTTCACAGATGTTTCGCCAGTAATCCTTGTGAACCTCGACCTGATATTTTACGCTGGCATGGTTGCGGAGCTTAGCCTTCTTGCCTTTCCCGATCAGTCGCTTGATATCGTACCAGTCGCCCCGGAAGATGCTGGTGTAATAAGGAATTGGGTAATACTGGAACCCCGGCGTCGGGAAGCGTACCAGAATAGCGAATTTCCGTTCGCCGGTACGAATCCTTGTTTCGCCATCGCGCCCAGGTTCACGCCCCATGAGTACCATCAGATCACCCATCGGATCGCGCGGATCAAGCAGACGGATGACTTCGTAATCCTCCGGACGTAGTGAAACATTATCACGGAAATTAGCATAAATCACATGATTTATTTTGCCATTTCTCGCCTTTTCAAAACGGCAATAGCAGGCTTCTTTATGCACCAGACGGTTAATTCGCTTGCCATCCTGAGAAAGAATAATGACCGACACACAAAAGAAAAAGTATTTCATGTCTGTTGCCTGCTCGAGCTGGAACAACGGCAAGCTGTTACGAACCAGCCAGCGTTTGATTTCGGGATGGGTTGTCGGCTGTTTGGTATCAACGTCCATATACTTCAGTCCGGCACCATAACAGGTAATGACATTGAACAGCTTGTTCTGGCTCATCACTTCATCAACACCAATCATCTTGATAATATTAAAAGGAAGCTGATTGTCTTCACCGAAATTTACATATGCCATGCCTTTCCGATTCGGAACAGGTGTCGTTCTGATATTCGCGTCTTCGTCAAAAACCAAGCTGCTGTCCTCAACGGATGCCATTTCGGCGGCTACATTGGAAACCTCGATGTTGAATATCTCACCAGGGATGAAGTTGTCGTCGTATTGTGAAATTGTTTTGTCCATATTAGAGATAAATTGTCATGTTGTTTATTTCGAATAGAGATATATCGCGGAAAGCCCGGATCAAGCCGGATGCCGGAAGACGAACACGATGGACACCCCGACGCCAATGTGAGCCGACACACACTGCACCACGGTATTCCAGAATGTCGCCTGTACTGAGTTTCCATAACTTCAGGTTACAAGGCTGCCCCGACTCGAGCAACCTCAATGCGTCTTTGATATGTATTACGTTCATAGGCTTTAATTGTAAGTATCATCAAAAGAATCATCGAACACTTCCGGGAGCAAATGAATCCGCTGCTGACAGCGAGAAGCCAAGATGTATGTAACTGTAAATGAAAACAAGCCATCGTCTTCATCGCTCCGGCTGGTATCACTCTCTATAATGGTTATCGGGATATCTCCGGAATCGTCCATCAACCAGGCTTCCGTAGTTCTCGCCAAATCATCTGCCAGAGCAAACATAGATTCTGGAATATATCCTGTATTGAGTGTGTGCTTACGCTGCTCGTCTACGTAATAGGTCTTGTACTGACCGGAAAAGTATGACGCACTCCGGGTAAGCTCCGGTTCTACCGTATCGCCACCGATAAAGTAGAAAGTTTCTACCACTCCAAATGAGTTACGGAACTTCAGACCAATGGCCTCCGGTTCTGACTGATCCACATGGAAAATCTGTTTCCGAGAAGCAGCCATTACAGCGTAACGTAACAAATGATATCCTGACAAGTTAAATCTCGAAGGAGATACGTCGACCGAATAAATACCGTATTTAGTTACAATACTTAACGGTACAATTCTCTTTAATAGCCGATTGTCATCATTTACAAATACACATTCAGCCGCAACCCCAGTAGTTGCCTCTTCCTCAGTCAATAGCCCATTGACGAAGTACAGAGTCTCTGTCCGGCCAAAGGAAGTAACTTTGTCACGTCCCGCCAGTGTAGTAAGAAAATAGCCATTCACAAAATCTTCCGCGGAACAAGGAACAACAGAACGACACAACAAGACTGTGAAGGTTTTAGAAATGGAAGTTTCTCCGGAAGCGGAAACCGTATAACTGAACTGAAGCAACGGTGACGCAATCAGATAAGGTTCCATCAGGGAGAACATATCGAGTATCCGTATCTGATTGCTTGCATCCGGCGTATAATTTTCCTGCAATATGACGGTATCGCCTTGCTTCAGGACAAAATCCACCTGTTTGTCTGCGCTGATCGTAAAATTGTCCAGCTGGGAAGACAGCACAAAATCGGGTATATCTTGGGGAATAGTGAGCATACATCTTTGTTTTTCTCAAAGATACCCAGCCCCGGAAATGGGTAAAAAGACAAAAGGTGCAGCATCATTACGACGCTACACCTTTTTTATTCATACAGCTACTTGCGCAACATGATCCACGCCGGACGACCATCGGGGGAAATGGTTAGTTCATAGCCCAAATCCACCATCGCTCTGGCGATATCGTTAATGCTGATCTCTGCCATATCAGAGAGTTCATCCTGGATCTGCTGTGAAGTTTTGTAGATTACATCATCTGTTACTTTATCGGCAGGAAGATATTCCTGGAAGTAACGATAAAGAATATATTTGTCGAATTCTACTTTTTTATTTGCCATGGTCTGCCTCCTTCTATGTTGTATTCCAAATAACTGAATACTTTTTTATTTGTTATTAACT
>ERZ779951.211-NODE-211-length-11861-cov-3.98162_pt1 | contig 11861 bp, 11 predicted proteins | sample MGYA00511584_ERZ779951 | MGnify/ENA primary metagenome ERZ779951 (study PRJEB29588, sample SAMEA2149539) | human gut metagenome | biome: human gut; feature: human-associated habitat; material: faeces | place: Denmark | collected 2008/2010 ... | reverse complement strand
GGCAACTTCTCCGGCGAGATACTAACAGGCCACTGCGACTCCGAGGGCCGTCCCGACGGCATCTGGACCATCGACCTGTCTAAGACCAGCCTCTGCCGTATGGACTATGAGGAATGGGATCACGGCGTCATGACCGAGGCATACAGTGAAGACCTCACCACGGGCAACAGGACTCACACCTCTGAGAGCACCATCATGCCCTTCCTGAAGAACTTCATCTATTACGACTGCCTCCCCCTTGAGCGCCTTATCACTAAAGGCTCCATCCAATGGCGAGGACACTTCGCGATAAAAGAGTGAACAAATGTTCTTTTTAGGAGTTAAAGTAGTTAGAGTAGTTATCGCCAACAAGTTGGCTAGGAGTTAGAGTCAATAGCTAACGTAGTGCGTCTTACGAAAGTGAAGAGTGAAGAACGAAGAGTGAAAAATCCAATAGTCTTGTGGCTATCTTTGGATAAGAATACACAAAGCATATGACTTTAACTTCTAGCTCACCTCAGTGAGCGATAACTACTTTAACTACTCTAACTCCTTTAAGAGTGTGACACCCTTGACACCCTCCTATATAAACATTTTATACGTACGCGCAAAAAAAAATTAAATGACGTATAATACCCCCCATTTATTTTATTTTTTTACGTATATACGAAAAGTTTATAAAGTGCCTAGTCACCCTATCACACTTTTGAGAGCAAAATCGCGAAGACGGAACAAACACAGATTTTGTAACTTTCACGAACACAATAACTTACACATATATCCCCGCGCTGAATCAAGGCGCAACCGGCTGTGACGACCTTTTGCACAAGGTAGTCACAAAAAAGCCATTTTATTTTTTCAAAAAGTGCCAAAAACAAAAAAATAAATTTGTAAAGTTTAATTACCGTCTTTTTTTTATTTTCAAAAAAAAGACGCTCTTATACAGAACAATTTATGTTATATAACGACCAAAAAAGTGACACCCTTTTTAAGTGAAGAGTGAAGAACGAAGAGTGAAAAATCCAATAGTCTTGTGGCTACCATTCGCAAGCACTACGTTGGGTAATGTGCCGACAATCAATGAAATTAATTCGGCGGAATTTAGTATTAGGAACCAACGGTCAGCGTTAGCTAATTGCAATCCGATTAAGAATACCACTTATTTAAGTGAAAAATGAAAAGTGAACAATGAAAAATCCAAATGTCTTATGTCTCATTGCAACTCAAACGCAGTTCAGTGCTAGTTAATTAATGAAATAGGAAGTAAGCAGATTACAAATCTTTATACTCCTTACCGGCAAATTAATTTTATTGATTGTCGGCTGCGCTCGGCATAACCAAATAAAATTTGCTTCTGCTCTCGCTTGCACGACAATCTCCAGATCCGCCGGAACAATAGTCAACGTAGTGCTTGCGATATTATTCAGAAATCAATGAATTATACATGATAATCCATTGATTTATAACTCAAAACTCACTGAGTTTTACCTCGTAAATCGACACAATAAATAACATATTATGAAAGGAATTGTATTAGCCGGTGGCAGCGGTACACGTCTGTATCCTATCCCAAGGAAATAAATATTTATCATTATAAATTCTTATCAAAATCATAGGACAAGTTTTATAGATATACTATTTTAGTATTGATAAACACCAAGTATAAATAACAAGTGTAGAAAGATTAATAACATATTATTAAAATTCATTCATGAGCGATAACAAGCAGATAGCAAAAAATATCTTTTTCAATGTAGGCTCCTTTGGGGTAAATTTATTTATTTCTTTTTTCTTTACACCATATTTAATACGTGTTGTAGGAAAAGAAGCCTATGGCTTTTTCCCATTAGTAAACAATATTATAGGTTACAGCAATATTATTACAGTAGCAATAGGTTCTATGGCTGGCCGATTTATAACAATGCATTTATATAAAGGTGATATAGATGGAGCCAATCGTTACTTTAACTCTGCTTTAGTAGCTAATATATCAATTTCTGTATTTTTTACAATTATTGGATGTATACTTACATATTATCTTGATAGTATATTAACGATACCAACAGCGTTAGTTAGTGAAGTAAAATGGTTATTTGCTTTTGGATGTATTAGTTTAATTATTGGTGTATGTACTTCTGTATTAGGAGTTGGTACCTATGTAAAAAATAAATTGGATATGCAAGCTTCTCGTACAGTTATATCAAATTTCATACGAGTAGCTATGATTCTTATATTATTTTGGTTTCTACATCCGTCTATTGTATATATGAGTATATCTGCAGTAATAGCGTCAATATATGTAGCCGTTTGTAATATTAAATTTAAGAAAAAACTTCTGCCAGAATTATCATGCTCATTAAAGAGATATTTCTCATTTTCTAAGTTAAAAACAATGTTGTCTTCTGGTCTATGGAATTCTTTGACTCAGTTAAGTCATGTATTGTTAACACAACTAGATTTGGTTATTACTAATATTTTTATAGGTGCTGCAGCTACAGCTGATTTTTCAATTGCAAAAACAGCACCTATTTTAATATTAAGTCTTCTGACTGTCATTTCTAATGCATTTGGACCTCAATTTAACATATTATATGCACAAAGGAAATATGATCAATTAGTAAAGGATATTAATAAGTCTATTGTTTTTGTCGGATTATTTATAAGTCTTCCTATTGGATTCTTATTGATTTACGCAAGTGATTTTTTTAAGTTATGGGTTCCTACTGCTTATAATGATAATATTTATTGGCTTTCTTTTCTTTCTATTATACCATTAATCTTTGGTGCTAGTATCAATCCTGTATATAATGTATTCACAATTACAAATAAATTAAAAATACCTTCTTTAGTCCTGATCTTTGCAGGCTTATGCTATACAGTTACAGTCTTAATATTTTTAAAAATAACTAACATAGGTATTTGGATTATACCAATAGCTAGTGCAATCCAACATATTACTAGAAATTTTTTGTTTACTCCAATTTATGCTGCGAGATGTATAAATCAAAAATGGTATCTATTCTATTTAGCACAAATAAAAGGTATTATAGCATTAACTATTACTATAATAATCTGTTTGGGTATAAAAATGGTAATATATCCTAAAACTTGGTTTATGTTGATATTATGTGGATTAATAATGGTTCCGTTATCACTTTTGGTTAATTCGTTTTTATTATTAAAAAAATCAGAGAAAATATATATTAGAAATCAAATATATAATAAGTTTTCTAGAAAGAAGAAATAAATGATTACTACATAATCATTTATTTTTATGATATCTAATATTACAAAGAAAATAATAAATTAATATGCGAATAGAAGAGAAAAAAAATCAACTCCAAATGATGATTAAGGAACAACTGACAAATATAATAAATAATGATTATATATTTATTGACCTTCCTTATTATAATAATATCGGAGATGTATTAATATGGGAAGGTACTGAAAGATATTTAAAAACATTACCTTATAAATGTATATATAAATCCTCTTTTAAAGATTTTGTACATAAAAATATCAGTAATGATATTATCATTATAATGCAAGGTGGTGGAAATTTTGGAGATATTTGGCATGAACATCAAAATTTCAGGAGAAGAATAATAAAAGAATATCCAAACAATAGAATAATTATTCTACCACAAACAGTTTATTATAATGACAATAAGAATCTAATTCGAGACGCAGAATTGTTTTCTTTACACAAAGAATTATATATTTGTGCTAGAGATAAATACTCTTTTAAAGTCTTTCAAGAAAATTTCTCAGCTAAAATATTATTATTACCGGATATGGCTTTCTTTATAGATGTTCCTATAAAGAAAATACGCACAGGAAAAACATTATATCTAAAACGAATAGATAAAGAACTAAATCAGACAAAAGTAGATATATGTATTCCTAAGCCGTATGAAATACATGATTGGCCTACCTATGAAAGAAATTTCAACGTTGATAGGATCTTGTATTATTCCTCAAAATTATTATCTAAAATTAATATGAATTGGCTTAGAAAATGGCGAGATTTTTATGAAGATAAGGTTATTCGTTCTACAAAATTGAATATTGGATACAATTTTCTCAGTAAATATGACGAAATCTATTCTACACGTCTACATGTCGCCATATTAGCTTCTTTAATGGGGATAAATGTACATTTTATTGATAATTCTTATGGTAAGAATAAAAACTTCTATGAGACATGGTTATATGATTTAGATACTATATCTATGTTAGATTAGCAATAAGTGAGTATATAAAACTATATAAGATGCATTTTAGTGAAATAAGTAATTACCATCCTATTTAAAAATATAATTAGACGTAAATTTTAAATTTATCATTTCTCCAATAGAAATTTATATACTAACGATTATAAACTATTTTATGAAAATAAATTATAGTAATTTACGCAATGGAGTATCTGGCATAATGCGTGTTAAAAATGATGCAGAATTTATAGAAGCCAGTATAGATTCTTGTATTGACGCATTAGATGAATTAATTATTGTCTATAATGATTGCAGTGATGCTTCTCCAGACTTGATAGCCAAAAAGAAAAAGCAGTATCCTGATAAAATAAAAGTATATGAATATATTCATAAGATTTATTCTGTAAATCTTACTAAAGAAGAATACGAGTATGCAAAATCTTTGCCTTCTGATTCTCCAAATCTGTTATGCAACTATTACAATTTTGCATTATCAAAAGTTACATGCCAATATGCAATGAAAATAGATGCTGACCAAATCTATTTTACTGATAAGTTGAAGGAATGGTGTGATGTATATAGAAAAGGATATAAAGCATCTGTTATATCAAAAACAATAGGCAAATGTGTGTGGGCATATTCACGTGTAATCAACAAAATTAATTGTAAACGTAAAAAAGTATGTCATTTTTTACCTCAAAATATTGTGAGATATTTTTACCCTTATTATCTAAGTTATGTCAAAAGTTTGGTTTCTGATAAGAAAGTTAACGTTTCATTGTCAGGACTTGATATAATTTACGACAAAGGATGGCTGGTTACATTAGGAAAGAAGAATGGAACAATGAACATTCTTCCCCCATATAATGGTGTTGGTGATCATCTGATATTTAAAGTTACAGATGATGTCTATTATAGACCTGATGATTGCAAATTTTATAACAAATTACGTTCAGAAAATTATTCATTAATTGAACGATTCGTTTGTACAAGCAGAGTTTACATAATTGGCGTTTTTTGGTTTCACCTAAATGGCATGAGAATAAATGTCAAAGACAAAGTAAAGAAAGCAGTTAATGAAAATCCTGATTCTGTTATGTCTTTAGAAGAATTCTCAAAATCAAATTACGACAAAACAATAGAGCCTAGAATCGATAGGGAAATGATGTTAACTTACCAAAGATCAATGTTTCAATTTATTCATCAAGGAGAAGCACATCTTTTACTATATACACAAAAGTATTTAAAATTAATAAATTTATAATTATATGAAAGCAGTAATTTTTGCAGGTGGCCGTGGAACTCGTTTTAGTGAAAAAACGCAGTATATGCCAAAACCGATGATTGAAATTGGCGGTAAACCAATACTTTGGCATATAATGAAAATTTATGCGGCTAATGGTATAAATGAGTTTATAATTTGCTGTGGCTATAAAGGATATGTTATTAAAGAATACTTTATGAATTATTTTTTACATAATACGGATGTCACAGTTAATCTTTCAGACAATTCTGTAAAACTATTGGAAAACCATTCTGAGAATTGGAAAGTAACAATGGTTGATACAGGACTTGACACTATGACAGCCGGTCGCTTAAAACGTGTACGGCCATATATAGGGAATGAAACTTTCTGCCTGACATATGGCGATGGTGTAACTGACCTAAATATAAAAGATACAATAGAAAAGCATAAAGAAAGCGGTAAGGCTCTTTCAATGACAGTATATAAGCCCTCAGGACGTTTTGGTTCTGTCCATATAGACCCTAAAACTAATATGGTTTTATCTTTTGAAGAAAAGCCAGATGGTGAAGGAAACTGGATTAATGCTGGATTTTTTGTTTGTGAGCCAAAAGTTTTTGATTTCCTGCCTGATAATGCTGATCCCATAATGTTTGAACGTCAGCCTTTGGAAGAAATAGCTAAAGCTGGTGAAATGCATGCATATAAACATTTTGGCTTTTGGAAACCAATGGATATGCTTAAAGACAATATGGAATTGGAAAAAATGTGGAACGAGAATAAGGCTCCATGGAAAGTATGGTAAATAAGAAGGAGTAAAATATTATGATAGATATTTTTAATAGTTTTTATAAAGGCAAACGTGTATTGGTAACAGGACACACTGGATTTAAAGGAAGCTGGCTTTCCATTTGGTTAAATGAACTTGGTGCGGAGGTTATAGGTGTCGCTAAAGATCCGTTCTCCGATAGAGATAATTTTGTCCTTTCCGGCATAGGCAAAAAAATGAAGGCTGATATACGTGCGGACATTCGAGATGGTGAAAAAATGAAAGAAATATTTAGTGAATATAACCCTGATATTGTCTTTCATCTTGCTGCTCAGCCACTCGTCAGATTAAGTTATGATATTCCTGTAGAAACGTATGAAACAAACGTGATGGGCACCATAAATATTATGGAAGCAATTCGTGTAACACCTAGTGTTAAAGTTGCTGTCATGATTACCACAGACAAGTGTTATGAAAACAAGGAGCAGATTTGGGGATATCGTGAAAATGAACCTATGGGAGGATATGATCCATATTCTTCTTCAAAAGGATGTTGTGAACTTGCAATATCGTCATGGAGACGCAGTTTCTTTAATCCTAAAGATTATGCGAAACATGGAAAAAGCATTGCGAGTGTCAGAGCGGGTAATGTAATTGGTGGAGGTGACTGGGCTAAAGACCGAATTTTGCCTGATTGTATTAGAGCTATTGAAAAAGGACTGCCAATTGACATACGAAGTCCACGTTCAATAAGACCTTGGCAGCATGTGTTGGAACCATTAAGCGGTTATATGCTTTTGGCACAAAAGATGTGGAATGCACCGACCGAATATTGTGAAGGATGGAATTTTGGTCCGAGAATGGAAAGCGTTACACCTGTATGGGATGTAGCGTCAAAAGTAATTGAAAACTACGGGAAAGGTGAATTGAGAGATTTATCAGATCCAAATGCTTTGCATGAAGCTAAATTACTTATGCTTGATATTACAAAAGCAAAGATTAAATTGGGCTGGGAACCTCGTATGAATATTGACCAATGTATAGAACTCGTTGTTGACTGGTACAAGAAATACAAAAATGTTGATAGCGTTTATACACTTTGTATTGATGAAATAAACAAATATTTATCTTATTAAATAAACAAATATGAAAGTAACAATATTGGGAACCAATGGATTCCTTTCACGTGCCATCGCATTATATTGTAATGAGAAACATTATACTCTGAACATGTATGGCTTAAACGAACCCGTCGGACACGAATATGACACCTTCCATAAGGTTAATCTTATGACTGATGATTTAAATAACGAAGATATAATACAATCAGACATTATTGTATATGCCATAGGTGCCGGTATTCAGTCAAACTTAAAAGAAGGCAATGATTTAATCTATAACCTAAATGTTAACGCTCCTGTGAAGATTTGTAATTCTTTAAAGGCAGCAGGATATAAAGGTTGTTTCATTACTTTCGGTTCTGTATTTGAAATGGGTGAAACTAAAGAGGAACGCTATTTTACCGAAGAAGATATTTTAACATCAATATGCCTGGCTCCTAACGATTACACCGTATCAAAACGTATGTTAAGCCGCTTTATTGATTCTTATAAACATGATTTTACACATTGGCACTTCTTTATTCCAACTATCTATGGAGAAAAAGAAAATCCTTTGAGACTTATTCCATATACGATAAATGCAATTAAGAATAAAGAAAAATTACATTTCACTGCAGGTGACCAGACTCGTCAATATATTTATGTCGGTGAGGTTCCTTATATGATAGATTTAGCTTATAATAAGCGTCTGCCGAGCGGTATATATAATATACAAGGAAAAGATACTCTTACAGTTCGCGAAATTGTAACAAAAATACATAAGCATTTTAATGTAGAAGTTCCTGATGACTGCTTCGGTTCGGCAAAACGTGCTGATGTAGGAATGAAATATTTGGCATTGGACGGAACCAAACTTAAAAATGCTATAGGTTTTGAAGCCAAAACCAGTCTAACAGATGTAATTGATAAATACTAAAATATGACACTAAAAGATAGAATTAAAATCATACCACGACGTCTTATAAAAGACGATCGAGGTTGGTTCTTTAAAGCAATAACAGGAACAGAAGATAATATTCCTAACCATACGGGAGAGGTGTATCTCACAATGGGTAAACCAGGCCAGATTAAAGGCGGTCATTATCACCCAGAGGCTGTTGAATGGTTTACTGTTATTGAAGGAAATGCAGTCTTACGCCTTGAAGACATAAATAGCAAGGAACGTATTGAGATACCAATGAGTTTAGAAGACGCTAAATCTGTATATGTTCCTAATAATGTTGCACACGATTTTAAGAATGTGGGTGACACTGATTTTATTGTGTTGGCATATACAGATAAATTATATGATCCTAAAGATACTATTGCCTATAAACTATGAAAATATCTTTTAATATTCCGACATATAACAGAGCGAAATATCTAAAGAAGAATTTAGATATACTAACTGCTCAAATAAAAGAGCTGCATAAAGAGAATGACGTTGAGATAAACATCAGCGACAATGCATCAACTGATGATACCAAAAGCATTGTAGAGACATTCATATCTGCATATCCGGAAATTCACATATCTTATCATTGCAATGCAAAGAACCTCGGTCCTGATGGTAATTTTATTACAGCAATGCACTTGGCAAAAGGAGATTACTCTTTGCTTTGGGGGGATGATGACTTTTTGAAGGACGGTGGTCTTGCCAGAATTTTTGAATTAGTTGTATATGGTGAAAAAAATAATATTCAATTGATGCTTTCAAGCACATCCATTTATGATAAAGATGGAAATTACAAATGTGAAAAGCCTTTTCTATGTGAAGATATTGAAGATTTGACAGTTGATTTTTCAGATATAACACAAATTCGTGCATATTTTTTCTTATTAAAGGATATGGGAGGAATGTTAAGTTTTATTTCTGATGTTATTTATAAGACATCCATAATTAATGAAATTAAATTTGATGATGATTTTATGGGAACCCATTATGCATTCTTATGTTACTGGTGGGGATGGCTTGCCAAAGGAAATAAATTATACTATAGTTCAAAATCATTTTTAAGGGAAACTGTTCAACATCAACCGGCATATGGTTATGGCGTAACTCGAGCCATGGTTGATTATAATGGATATACATTAATTGCAAATAAGTTCTTTAAAGGAACCATGAAAAAAGATTTTCTTCTTGCATTTTTGAATTTACATAAGAATTTGAAAGCACTATATTTGGTAAATGGTGAAAAAGAAAATTATGAAAAACTATTAATTCCTAAAATGAAAGAATGTGGCGTATGTACTGAAGAAATTGTCGAAATAAATAGATTCTGTGGTACCGCAAGTACATTGAAATTATTGCTTTATTCTGTTATTCCTGATAGTATATTAAGATATCTTAAAGAAAAGAAGAAGAGATAAAATGATTATCACAATTATATGTGCAATACTCCTTTTATACGGATTAATACAATATGATAAAGGACATTATGCAAAATCGTTACTGATATTAGTGTTTTTTGCTTCAAGTGCTTTTATTGTAAACATAGGCACGCCATTATTAAAATACAAAGATTTTGGGTTATTACTTTTATTTGGATGCTGCTTCATAGGTTATAGAAAAAATTCTAACTTTTTTAAAATTAGTTCATTTTCTGGAGCTAAGATATCATTAGCATTTTTACTATTCTTTTTATTCGAATTTTTATATGCCTATTTAAATAATATAGACACAATTGGAAATATATTGGCTGTAATTCGTGATTACCTTTATGCATTGACATATTTTGTATTTAGGAAGGCACCTGCTTATGAATTAAAAAAAGGAGTAACTCTAATATTTAAGTCAGTTATCTTGGCATGTTTTCTTTTTGTTTTACAATACATAACACATATTCCATTTACAGATAGTTATATTTCGGAAGGTAATCTACAGAGTGGAAATTATAGAATGCAAAGTGTACCTCCGTTTATTTCGATATTCTTATTGGCATTATTATTTTATTTTCGAGACATTAAACATCGATGGGGATTAATGTTATTATTCTTAAGTGTTCTCCTAATATCACAAAACAGGACACCACTCGTTGCATTATTTTTACAAATTGGACTATTTGTTTTGCTTTCAAGAAATGCTAAATATAAAATTCAGATTTTAATTATTGCTATGCTAGCATTTCCATTTGTTAATTCTATTTTTTCATCCAGATCGGCAGAAGAAGATGGAGTAAAAATTACAGATGTTCCTGTGATGTCATATATTAGTAAAGGTGATTATCGTGGATTGGCAATGCAAAATACATTCATGTTCAGAATAGCATTAATTGCGGAACGTTTTGATTATTTAATAAGTCATCCCGAAAAAACATTACTTGGTGTTGGAGCTATGCATGAAGAAACGGCTCAAAAGAAATTTAATTTTATTGTCGGTACTAGAGGATTGGGAGAAGATGGTAACCCTATTATTGGGCAACTAAACTCAATAGATGTAGTATGGGGACCATTAGTAATAAGATATGGTTTTATTGGTTTAATAATACATTTGATAATTTTAATATGGATAATTTTAAACTTTTACAAAAAGAGGAAAAACCCTATCATTATGCTAGGATTTTTAACCTACATAGCAGAATTAGCACAATCCTTTTCTTCTGGAAGAATGTTTTTCTTAATTGGAATAATGACTATGATGGGATTTTTAATAGCATACGATAGGAAGCTTGAAATTAAATAAAAAATAATAATATTATAAATATAATATGATACCTAAAATTATACATTATTGTTGGTTCGGAAAAGGTGAAATGCCTAAAGAACAAATTAAATATATTTCAGAATGGAAAAGATTAATGCCTGAATATAAATTTATTTGTTGGAATGAGGATAATATGAACTTAAAAATATCTCCATTTTTATCTCAAGCATATGAAAGTGGAAAGTTTGCCTTTGTTGCGGACTATACACGATTATATGCATTGTATACCGTTGGTGGCATTTATATGGATACAGATGTCAGAGTGAGAAGAAAATTTGATGAATTTTTAAAATATTCATTTTTTACTTCGTATGAATTCCATCCTAAATACAGAGAATATGACAAGATATTATCTATGATTGATTCAGATGGAAATCGTATTACAAAAGATAAAATGATAAAAATACCTGGAGTAGGATTAATGTCTGCAATAATTGCAGCTGAAAAGGGCAATGGTTTTGTTAAAGACTGTCTGAATATGTATGAAAATATGACATATGCAGAAGCAAGAGAGAAGAATTACACAATACCATCAACATTAGCAATTACAGCTGAAAAATATGGCTTTAAATATATTAATAAATTTCAATTGCTTGATGGAAATATTGCAATCTTTCCAACACATATTTTTGCAGATTATCGTACAGCCACAAAAAATTCAGTCGCCATCCATAATGTCGCAGGAAGTTGGAATGACAATAACACACTAAGTACTAACATAAAAAATCATCTGTATAAAATAAGAATGATAAGAACTTTATATATGAACATTAGAAATTTATTTGAAAAGCATCCTCTAAAATATTAAATAAAAATATTTTTATAAGTAACTGTTCAAAATTAATTTTAT
>ERZ779951.205-NODE-205-length-11981-cov-2.93418_pt1 | contig 11981 bp, 8 predicted proteins | sample MGYA00511584_ERZ779951 | MGnify/ENA primary metagenome ERZ779951 (study PRJEB29588, sample SAMEA2149539) | human gut metagenome | biome: human gut; feature: human-associated habitat; material: faeces | place: Denmark | collected 2008/2010 ... | reverse complement strand
TTGGTTGGCAGCGAAGGTATTACTTTTGACTAATAGCCATTTTTTGACTGCTTACCGATTAAAAGCCGCTACCGGGCGTACCCACTACCCATGTGCCACGAAAATTTTAATTCCATAAAGTACGATTAAAAGTATACCAGCAACTTTTGAAACAATTCCCGTAGATCCATTTTAATTCCATAAGGTATGATTAATAGAACCCCAGGATGGTGACATCGTTGTGGCTTTCATCGAATTTTAATTCCATAAGGTATGATTAAAAGCTTTGGCAGAATATATACGTTCGTCGTGGACTTTATTTCAATTCCATAAGGTACGATTAAAAGGCTGTTACAGCAAGTGTTATCCATCCTAAAGGATATTTCAATTCCATAAGGTACGATTAAAAGAAGGGTGAATTCAAGGAAAGCCCTTATGTAGGTGTATTTCAATTCCATAAGGTACGATTAAAAGTTCAATTCTGTTTCATACGACAAATCTGGGTTATATTTCAATTCCATAAGGTACGATTAAAAGAAGGTGACAAAATCGGTGACACACCGTTTAGGCCAAATTTCAATTCCATAAGGTACGATTAAAAGGAAGAATTAAGAAAACGCGCAAAAATGTTTGAACAATTTCAATTCCATAAGGTACGATTAAAAGCAGGCTGGAGAATCCGAAATGGTTTTCTGTTTGCAATTTCAATTCCATAAGGTACGATTAAAAGAGCAGCTGGACGCAGAGCGTAAGGCTAATATATCGATTTCAATTCCATAAGGTACGATTGAAAGACTAAATGATAAGTACGGAGCTTATTTGGGATTTAATTTCAATTCCATAAGGTACGATTAAAAGCATGCATATCTGCAATTCTTAGCAATAAAAGTAATATATTTCAATTCCATAAGGTACGATTAAAAGTCTGCCTCGATGGAGATCTTAAGTCCTTTAATCTAATTTCAATTCCATAAGGTACGATTAAAAGTTGGCTGCGGTTTGTTTGCGTTGTATGCGGTTATGTATTTCAATTCCATAAGGTACGATTAAAAGCGCCCTTGTAAGAACCTAAGATTAAAGCCTGGTTCATTTCAATTCCATAAGGTACGATTAAAAGGAATTTGACAAGACAGCACAATCGGACATTAATATTTATTTCAATTCCATAAGGTACGATTAAAAGACAAATTTCGATACTTCAGCGTAAGGGTATATGTCATTTCAATTCCATAAGGTACGATTAAAAGAGGGCGGGCGTGGTTGTAATCCATTTCTTGAGGCGAGATTTCAATTCCATAAGGTACGATTAAAAGTCTTCTGTTTCTTAGGGTTTGACATCGGTTCTGTATTTCAATTCCATAAGGTACGATTAAAAGTCCGGGTGCATTTTGGCCATTTCCTTGAAATAATAGGCTTATTTCAATTCCATAAGGTACGATTAAAAGCATGGGGGTTATCTGGCCGTTGCGTTGTATGTAGTAGATTTCAATTCCATAAGGTACGATTAAAAGGGAATCCCGTTTCACTCGTTAGGTTCAAGAAAACCAATTTCAATTCCATAAGGTACGATTAAAAGAACCTGTAAGCTGAGTGATTTTGAGTTGAAAGCTCATTTCAATTCCATAAGGTACGATTAAAAGGTACCGATTGAGAGTGCGCACAGCATTGTAGAGAATTTCAATTCCATAAGGTACGATTAAAAGCTGTCAAGGTTGAAATGCCGAAGACGTTGAGAGCATTTCAATTCCATAAGGTACGATTAAAAGTGCGAAAACGCCAAATGCCGTATTTGGGATGAGCAGATTTCAATTCCATAAGGTACGATTAAAAGTGGGCTGCACATGAACTGGAACAATGTTCAGATCAATTTCAATTCCATAAGGTACGATTAAAAGCTACAGCGAGTTCAAAGACAGTAACCCTTATAGAATTTCAATTCCATAAGGTACGATTAAAAGTATCATACAGTACCTCACTTTCCTGGTCGAACACGAATTTCAATTCCATAAGGTACGATTAAAAGTATATTAAAGCATCCTTCTATACAGTCGGGACCGTATTTCAATTCCATAAGGTACGATTAAAAGCTGACTACCGATGCCAAGAGCACCGGTACACAAGCGCATTTCAATTCCATAAGGTACGATTAAAAGAATTGGTACCAGCTGATGCAGCATCGGTAATTTTATTTCAATTCCATAAGGTACGATTAAAAGCTTATGTATTTAGGCTGTACCGTGACTCCCAAATATTTCAATTCCATAAGGTACGATTAAAAGGAACAGGGTTATCTCAGCGTGATACACAAGAACTAATTTCAATTCCATAAGGTACGATTAAAAGATTACGGTAAATACTTTCTTCATACGGCTATTGTTTATTTCAATTCCATAAGGTACGATTAAAAGGCTGGCTGTTCCTTTAGTGCTAAACTGCCATACTCATTTCAATTCCATAAGGTACGATTAAAAGAAAACTATCGCCATTCTTACGATTAAATAATTTACTAATTTCAATTCCATAAGGTACGATTAAAAGTGCGCTTTGCAATTTCGTTTACTTCCCACAAAGAATAATTTCAATTCCATAAGGTACGATTAAAAGATTAGCATACATCTTTTACAAGATATCGGTTATGAATTTCAATTCCATAAGGTACGATTAAAAGAAGGTGAAAGCAAATTTCATCACATTAGATGAAAAATATTTCAATTCCATAAGGTACGATTAAAAGGTCAACGCAGTTTTATTTTTCAGCAACTCCGGCATTATTTCAATTCCATAAGGTACGATTAAAAGTACAAAAAAATTGTCAATGCCTTACAGCGGAGCAAGATTTCAATTCCATAAGGTACGATTAAAAGCGTAATAATCAAATTCTTTAATATAGCTTTTCGAAATTTCAATTCCATAAGGTACGATTAAAAGCCTTCATTTTCATTTTTAATATATACTGAAAATAAAGTCATTACACAATGCAAATATAGCGAAATTATAAGAAAAAAATGTCGATGTCTATTACTATAAAAATCCTTAGGCATCGACATTCTCATAAGTACCTATGTTTCAATAAGTCAAAGATCCATTTAGAAAATAAAATCTCCTAAGATGAAGAAATATTATCCTATCGACAAAATTTATCAGAGAAAAACATCTATATTAGAACGCTCTTTTCCCACAATTTGCTTATCCATCGTATATTGGGAGGAACCGCTAAATATAATTATGCTGTCTTCCTCTTTTTTCATAAATGTCTCGCATAACATCAACAATTCTTTTAAACGGGCCTCTGATATTTCACCTTCAAAAACAGAATTTTGAATCCAGTTCAGATACCTTCGGCACAATTTTAACATTTTTCCGACTCTCCGCTCTCCAAAATCATATACTAAAATAACATACATATCACCAATACATTTTAAAAGGTTTATATTCTTCTATACTCAGCAAATGTTTGGCTAATTTATAACATTCCAGTTTCACAAGATGCTTGTAACTGACTGAACGCTTTAAAGAGCGATGTTGAATGGTTTCCTGCAGCCGATCTTCTAAAGCCTTTACAAATATCTTCTTTCCCGTGGAATTAAGCAAACATTTATTCAACTTCCAATCAAAATGTTTTCCCTGAATCTCCTTTCGATTTAAGACCTTAAAAATCACTCGGTCTACGATAATGGGTTTGAAGATTTCCGCAATATCCAATGCTAAAGAGTAACGACGTTCACCTGGCTTATGCAAATAACTAATAGTTGGATTCAATTGTGTCTGATGAATGGCACGCAAACAAAGCGTATAGCATACCATGTTACCAAAGGAAATCAGTGCATTTACCTCATTCTGTGGAGGACGTTTGGTACGAGTACCCATTTCAAAGTCATTCAGTATCAAATTAAATGCCGTATAATAATATTGTCTTATCTGACCTTCTACTCCCATCAATTCTTCCGTACTACTAGTTTGAGGTATTTGAGAAGAAAGTTTCTTCATTAGGTCTATCAATTCTTCCATATCCTTCCCCCTCCGATTATAATACTGAAGATTTTTAATCATATTATAAGCTGCTCCTTCTATAAACTTCTGAGCAATACACATTCTTTTCTTGAGGTTTTGATAATGGGAAGTCTGCGCCAACAGCATTCTACCGGAAAGTAAGCTGTCTCTCGGCATGAAAGAACCCGTATAGTTCTCATAATAATCGAAAAAGTGGACAGCAATGTCTTTCTGGCCTAAAAAATTAAACAACGCACTATTTGCACGCAATGAACCAAACACATAAAACTCACTGATATCTTCCACTGGTAAATAACGGGGTTGGGAAGAAACAGGAGTATCTTCTCCCTCTTCCGTGCAAGGAGTAAATTTTAATGTGTTATCTTTTCTTTCTAAAATACCCGGATTAAACAAATAAAAGGTTTTCTTCATTCTTCCATCTCCTTACAATAACAAAATTCATAATAACTGCAATTACGACACAATGACTTTTGTACCAAAGGCGGACATTGCGCATCTGAAATAATATTCTCGATATCTGCCTTCATTTCTTTTATCTTTCCTCGGTCGGAATCTGTTAGATTGACCGGTTGAGTTTTTCTTAAAACCGGATACTCAAGCAAGCCTGTCACTCCTTCAATCCCATTCTTCTCAAACACATATAGGTAATACTTTACCTGCCATTCATGGGCTTTCTCTACCTTGTTAGACTTCTTGATTTCATGAATTACTTTATTCTTGGTGTCATAATAATCAACCTTTATTCCGTCTAACTCTATCTCTTCATATTTTGCAGAGCGCTGCGGATAAGAATCCTCATGAATCAGTTTACCCTCAAACACAAGGTCGGAGGTGTGTTCAAAATTAATACCATTAGCAAACAACCAAAGTTTACGTTTGCATACTTGATAATAATTAAAATGTGTACCGGTAATTTACATGTTTATTCATTATATTATCTCATAACAATCAGGCTTTCTTTCTATGCAGCCTTGTTTTTCATCATAGAATAATTCCTCCGCAATCCATACATCTATATCCTTTAGGTGTTTTTTCCTATCCAAATGATAAGGATATACAGAAACTAAAAGTTCGTTTGCTTCGATATAACGTTTCTGTTCTACTAGGCCACAATATTCTTCTTTTAGATTATAACACAACACATCTACTTTCTGGTTATTCTGATCCAATATTTCATCAGCCCAGTCTTCACATATCCCAGCAATCCACTTCTTTTCAAAATCGGAAACAGAATTCAGTCCTTGTTCGAAATCCTTCCTTTGCTGTGCAGAATACCCATCTTTATACACTTCGTTGCAAGCCCTGATCAAATCGTCCTCAGACAAGTCTTTGCCATCCAACTCAGACATTACAGCCCAAGTATCTCGCAGTAACTGCTCATCATAAAAAGGAGTTTTACCTATTATTCCCTCAAAAAGATGTACATCGGCCATTTTCTTATGATCAGAGGCATCTACCAATTTACCAGCACGATTCACACGACCCAAACGTTGAATCAGGGAATCTATAGGAGCATTTTCTATATAAGCGGTATCATAATCTATATCCAAACTTACTTCAACCGCTTGTGTGGCTACAAGTAGTTGAGGACGTTTGCTCCTATCTGTATGCGTCACAAAACGTTCTATCTCTCTCCTTGATCTCTGATTGAATCCGCCATGCAGCATCATCTTCTTCGAATCATCAAAATCTATTTCCTGATAAATCTGCTGACAAGTTCTCACATTATTGACCACAACCAGCACAGACATACCACTGTTTAAATCAGCTTCAATCTGACCAATATACTGACCTACATTTTCTTGTGCATGACAAATCAAATGATGGCGTTTTCTTCCCATCACACAAGCATCTGACGAAAAAGTTGAATCAGGACGAACGATTCGAGAATAATCTCCCCCATAAATCTGTTCTACAATTTCTTTCAATAAAAAATCTGGGATAGTAGCAGACATGAATAAAAACTTAGCTCCAAAAATATTTCTAAAAATTTTGACAGTACCCAACATTTTCCCTGTCAAGAAAGCATTATAAGCATGAAATTCGTCAACAACAAACAAAGCATTCTGACACTCCAACATGGAAAACTCCCATCCTTTACCATGACAAGGTATCCGTAATAACTGGTGTAAAGTCATAATTTTTACCGGATAATAGACTTCACGAGACAGAGAATTCAGACTCCGCGCTTTTTGTTCAAGTTCTCTATAATCAGGATTTACATTCGAGGACTCTTCACATAATTCATTGTATATAAAGTTTAAGGATTTAGAATGTTGTACCATTACTTCCGAACGATCATATACATCACAAAGACGTTTTACCATCGCATTGATGGAAGCTGTATAAGGCAACAGATAAAATAAACGATTTCCTTCCGACTGATTAGCGTATACCCAACTCAAAGCAGCTTCTGTCTTACCGGAACCTGTAGGTGCATGCAGAATTGCATCTCCTTTCCATCGTTGTAACTTCTCTTGAAAATGACGAAACGGAAATTTAGTGAATTTGTCGTGTGGCTGAAAATCATCCAAAGATATCAACTGATAATCGGGAATCTCTACCCGACCTCCAGAAGCCAAATGATCTGCTGCCTGCAAGAAAGCTCTCAACAGAGAGAAATGCTGCCGGTCTTCCAAGTAAGGCACTGCTTTTACTTGCTTACTTTTTCTGAACATGTAACAAAAGGTTGACGGAATTTTTTCTAGTTCTTTTTGTCTATAAACAAATTCTTCTGAAAATAAAGAAAGCCATGATTGTAAAGTTTCCAAACACATGATTCCTTCAGAAAATGGCAAATAAGCTCCCTCATCCACTGAAATACTGATGTCGTTCAAATCTTGCATATCCAAAGACCTTTCGCAAAAGTCTGACACTACGCTTTTATGATGAGTCCCAACTGCGAACAACACTGCATCATTTACCTCCAAAAAAGTTTCCGCAAACCAGACAGATACTAATTCGTGACGGATGCTGGCATATTTGTCGCCATTCAGCCTTTTCTGAAAAGTAGGATGCACCTTTCCCAAGTCATGCAAAATCGCAGCAGGTAGAAAATTCTGTTTTAAAAAAGCTTGTGCGACATCCGATAAAGACAGAGACTGAAGCAACTTCAGCCCTGTCTCTATTACCATGTAAGTGTGCTCATACAAAGTAGTTCCATCACTTTTGGCTCTTACTTTCTTTATATCCTCTATATTCATATCGTAAACGTATGCATATAAAAATCTGTAGATTGCTCATCCAAAGTTCGATACAAATTAGCGCATTTCACATGTACTCCCTCACCATGCACAGCAACAAACATCATCGGATTTACAGGGATTCTGCCACTTCCAATCCTCTCTCCTTCAGTATAAGATTCTGCAACCTGCACAAGCTGCCCGGGTATAATCTGATTTGCATCAAAAGGAATCATACAACCTTTCAAAGTTCCTTCTGAGATAGGAGTAACTTCTTTGACACAAACTTTTTTTATTTGGAGCAAATCTTGTGAACGGCCTAATGCCGGTGTTCCTACAGGAGACTCAAAATACCCCTTCCAGTCTATACGGTCAATCCAGATGGTTAAATCAGGATTTGTATGGAATTCACGCGTATATGCATCACTCCCTTTGTCATGGTTCTTTATTTTCTTCCCATCAAATTGCAACCTTCTTCGGGTTTCTATATCCAAAGAAACTGTATCATAAAGATACCGGAAACCGACCTTCACTTCATTACAGGACACAAAGCGCCCCAGACAGCAGCCTATTATTCCTAAAATAGTAGAATAAGGAGGTACTGGCATACACAGGGCATTTCCGGAAAGAACAAACGGAAGACGAGGAGTAGCAGTCCAGCCTGAAAACTGTATTTCCAGTACTTTATCCATTATTTCAAATATTTATCTATGAACATTTCGACAATTTTGACAGGGCTATCTACTACAAATGTATCCCCATTCAACGCTTTCACTTCTGCTTCATTCTCCAGATATCCAGTTCGAACTCCGATACACACAGGAGTCTGAAGTTTATCTTTATAATCTTTGGCTAATTCCTTCAACAAATCAACATTTAACTTCGGACGCTCACCGTCTCCTATATATAAATTATTGAAGCAAGGATTTGCGGATGACATTCCTGCAAATACAATCACTTTAGGAGAAACATCGGCTCCAAATGCAGCCATCTTTGCGCCTCCACGAAGATGTACTAGCCCTTTCAACAGTCCTGCAGCACGTTCGTTTCTCAATCGTTCCGCATCTTGAAGTGTATAGACTTGTACATTTTTCTGTGGATTCTCCTCTAGTAAAATTCCTTTATATTTTTCTATCAAATCTTTTGACAATTCCACACGAGACGGTGTATTCACAAAGCATCCCAAACGGTAACATTCCAGATTAAAAAATCCTTCCAGATGAGTAGAATAGAAACGAGTTGAATAGGGTAAAGGAGTTCCGTCTTTCGGAAAGACAAAAGCATTATCTACCGTTAAAGCGCGCATTTTAGGAATGCCTTTCAATATGGAAGTTTTGAATGGAGACGTACGCTGAATACTCTCCTCCCCTTTAGAACCACTTTTCATATATCCAAACAAGTCATCCTCCGGATATGTAACAGGGTCTAATTCTGTTGCAATCTTTGAAGTAGACCCTTTAGTATTTGTATCAATAGCATGTAATTCGCTAGGTTGCCAGCCATTTTCTTCATTCGCTGTATTTCTGAGCCAACGACGCCATGCTTGTGCTGATACGTAAGGAACTTCTTCCTTGCGCCCATTCACAGTTTCCTTAAAAGTCTTTGGAATTACTGTATTTTGATCTTCACCTGCAGCTAATCCTGCACCATTCAAAAAAGTAGCAGTTGCATCACACAACACATTACCTGTAATGTTTTTAATTTGTTCTGACATAACTATTTAATTTTAGAATTACTCATTAATATTATTTGAAGATATTTCATTCAGTTTGAGTCTGAAAGCAAACAAAAATGTCTTGAACGCATAATTTCCCCAAGGATCATAAATCAAGTCGTATTCATCCCATTCTCTGCCACTTTCATTCAGGCGTTGCAAGATAGAATAAAACCATATCATCTGTAATCGTAAATCGCTACGAGGAATCGAACGTTTGATCTTATTACATAGCGTTATATATTTTGATTTATCCACTGCATCTTGAAACCTATACGCTACATATTGACAAGTAAATTCATTTATACGGTCTAACCATTTCTTGATATCTGGATCCAACGGCTGAACAGGGAATTCCATGTTGTCTTCCTCTAAAGATAAATCTTCCCTATTTCCATTATACAATCTCAACAAAGCACAGACTCCGTATATATTTTTCTTGTTATCAGTTGAATAAAATAATGGATACAGCCGATAAATTCCATCCTTCCAAGCGTTCTCTATTAGCAGTTCATCAAATACAGAAGCATCCACATTATTAGTTTGCTCCCCATATCGAAATTCTGAAATACGCTCTTTTTCGCACAAATAACCAGAAGAATTTTCCATCAGACGAACCATCTTCGCACAAAACCGAAAAGCCATTGTATCCTTGACATTCAGTGGAGGACAATCAGTAAGGGAAACTCCTTTTTGATAATAAAAATGCACCAACTTATAAATCTGAAAACAACGATATAAAATAGGCAAGGACTCAGGATCATCCAAGATAGCTATCTGAGAACTCATTGACCAATCCTCTCCTTCCGTAGCACGCCATAGTATTCTGTTCAGTAATGATGTATAATCATTTTTCACTTCATAAGCATCAGTTTTACTCAACACTGCCTCATCTTTCTCATCTTTATATTTCATTATCAGACCAGAAATATACTGGGCCATTGCAGTCTTTTTCTCTTGATGAATGGCTTTCCAATAAGACTCGAAAAACTCCACACTAACCCCTTCATACTTTTTGGACGGATAAAGGCCTGACCACTCTCTGTTATCAGACAAACATTCCAAAAAGCTTGAACTTAATGCAGGAGTATTCAATATATGTGTCAGTTCCCCCTTATGACGCTTACGCAATAAAGCCAACCGCCTAAGTAATTCATTAGGTACTCTGTCTATAGAACAACTGGCACCAGCACCTGAGTTAGAAAAGCTCCACAAGTTCACATCTGCATATTCACAGTCGGCCTTACATCTTTCCATGACTTCCAGTGCTTCCAAAATATAATTTCCTTTTGTAGCCCCCTTCATATTTTCAATCGGAGCATTCGTCGTGACGACTTCTTTTACTTTTTCAACTAAGCTCTTTACTTTCTCCTCTACAAATTCCTCACAAAATTCCAAAGCGGTAGAATCAACAAGCAGAATACCTTTTTTATAAATGTAAGCGCAGAAAGGCAGAAATTGTAACAATACCACGCAAATGGGATGTACATTATACGTCTCTCTCGCCATTGGCAGTGATTGTGCATCAGAACCTAATCCTCCCAACAAAGGAAACCAGCATCTGTTTAAAGTCAAATCCTTTTTCTTGGCCTCCTTTTCTGGAACTCCTAAACTAACCAACGTTTCCAGCATAAAATCTGAAAAAGTTTTAGAATAATGTAACCCTGTTAAATTACATTGTTTATCGCCTTCCACTTCAAAACCGTCCACAATCTTAAACAACAGCGTTTCATATATCTTTTCGCCAAGTTTCTTATCATTATACAATGGACCATTTTTTGTAAAAAGCATCGTATAACTTTTGAAACGTAGATTCAGACCCATCAGAGAATAAGGAAGTTCATCGCACACTCTCTTCATCATGGTACGCAAGACATCTGTAGTAATGTCTCGAACATCATCTAATCCAGCCAATACTTTTACTGCCATCAAAGCATTATTGACCATCGGATTTCCTGTATAATGACTAATTATATTCATAATTGAATTTAAATATCAAGATAATTAATTCCGTATTCTATCTACAATATCGTTATTTGAAATTGGTTTTGTTTTCATAGTAGTCCTCCAATATTATCGACCCATTAGTATGTTTAGTTTAAATGACGCTTACAAATATAAGTTATTTTTTCAAAAACAAAGAAGAATAACTCAAAAACTTATTTTAAATATTTTATTTTTGCATTCCGAGGAATTGAAATTTAGTATGTTTGGTTTATCAAATATTACAATCGTACCATACTCCCCAACAAACCAGTTGGGGAGTTATTTTTCGGCTTTCAAAAATCCAAACCCCATTGAGGAAAGACTTCCAGCACCAGCTTCATACATCAACTTCATTAACCCTGAAGGGGCAGCAATCTTCATTCTGCACATAAAACCTCGTACACTGGTTTCTTGTGGGGTATCAGCCTTTATCTTTATTAATACAGATTTGGGAGAATTTAAAACTTCTAGGCGACAATCTTCCACACGAAAAGGACATTCAGTTCCATAGAACAAAGAATATTTTTCTATAAGTCCTTTAAAGAGAATGTAAGAAGCAGCAGAATCTGTTGGAGATAAATAATCTACCTTCCTGCCTTCATGGCGAAGTTTCAAACACATTGGCGATAACGTCCGAAAAGTCATCTCTTCCGTAAATTCAGGAGAAGACACCACCTCCACATTGCGTACGATAAACTGTACAGTCGACTTCCGGTCACCAATTTCAAATACTTGGTTCATAAACAATCCTTGAATGAAACGCTGCGTACTTTTTTCGGGTAAAAAACTAATCTGCCATTCTACCGTGTCCGAAAAAATCAGTATACGCCCCTCTTCTTTCAATATTTTGTATTTTTCTATATCCAAACGGGAATAAGAAAAAAACTTAAACGTTTTTCCATTTTCCATTTGATAACCGTTTTCATGCAGCCAAGTTGCATAATCTTTATCTGCACATGCCAAAATTCTATATATTACAGCCGACTGTTCATATTGATAATTGATGGGCAATCGGTTGCCAAACGCTTTCTTATTGACTTCTAATGTTAATTTAAATCTCATAATTGTTTTCATTGCTGTCCGGAGAAAATTCTTTAAAACAGTTGTTA
>ERZ779951.204-NODE-204-length-12033-cov-3.51469_pt1 | contig 12033 bp, 10 predicted proteins | sample MGYA00511584_ERZ779951 | MGnify/ENA primary metagenome ERZ779951 (study PRJEB29588, sample SAMEA2149539) | human gut metagenome | biome: human gut; feature: human-associated habitat; material: faeces | place: Denmark | collected 2008/2010 ... | reverse complement strand
AGCCGATGGGCGAGAACGACACGCCCGGCACCGACCTTACAATGCGCGATATGTCGCGGTTGCCGCCCGGACTCTTCTCTATCTCGCCTAGTCCTATTATCTGCATGCTCACGGGACTTGGCTTTACGCGCCTTATCACGGGTACGCTCACCGTAACTTCGTTAAGATGCTTTGCGTCTTCGGCGAGTTCAATCTCTATCGTAGGCATCTTTGCCGACACGAAATATTCGGCAGACAGCACACTCTTGTATCCTATGCACGAAACGTACAGCCGGCATATACCCGGATCTACGCCGCTTATTACAAACACGCCTGTTGTGTCGGTTGCCGCTCCGACGCCCTTGAGACCTTGAACCGATACGCTTGCGCCTATTACAGGCTCGCGCGAAAGTCGGTCAACCACGCGTCCGCGCACGGTAAACTTCTCTGATTGGGCCTGTGTCGCTATTGCCGTCAACAGGCATGCTATGGTGAAAATTATGCGTCGTAAAGAATGATTCATATTGAGTAATTATAATTATGTCGTTGTATAAGATTCAGATGCGGCTGCAATTGCAATCTTAAAAATCATATTCCGCACACTGATAAAAATAAATTAACGGACAAATGCCTATGCCGATGACATAACGCTTTTGTCCGTTAATGTTGATAGCCGCAACAATTCCAGTTTTTCTGCTGTATCATGCTGTCGTTGTATGCGGCCATATTCAGAATTGTTTTTATTTCATCTTGTCGAAACCTTCGCCGAACACTCCGTGGCAGAATGTCTGTGAAACCATGGCGTTGGGGTCGATTTCTTTTATATAATGGAATATGTCCTGAGATTCATGTTTCCTTGCAAGTACGATAAGTATGTCGACTTCTTTCTTTGAATACCATCCTTTGCCTTCTACTACGGTTACGCCTCTGTGTGCATTTTGATTAATCACGTCGGCTATTTTTGCATAGTCCTTTGAAATGATGATAAACTGAACGGTCTGACGCGAGCCGTTTATCACATAGTCGCACACGTAGCTTGCAATAAGAGTGAAGGCAATACCATAGACGATAGTCTCGGCACTGTGGAACAACAGATAAGACGAACTGATGATGGTTATGTCGATAAACTGCATGGCACGTCCGAAACTCAGACTGAAATATTTGTTCAGCAGGGCAATGATAATATCTGTGCCTCCCGTTGAACCGTTGTGCGAGAATACAAGACCCAGACCGGCTCCGGCCATCGCACCTCCGATTAACACATGCATAAACTTATCTTCACCGGCGGTGATTATAGGATAGGCCTGAAACAAGGGCTGAAGTACTCCGACAAATACTGACATGATGGACACGCCGATGATGGTCCTGACAATAAACTGCCTGGTGAGCGCCTTGCAGGCGATGATAAGCATAAGCACATTAAGCACCCAAATGGAAACACCGGCAGGGAATCCGAAGGCATAGAACAGCAATGCTGATATACCGGCAACGCCGCCCATCACCACCTGTTCGGGAAGGATAAAGGCCGTGTATCCAAATGAATAAAGTAATATTCCAAAGGTCAGAAAGAACAAGTCTTTATAAAAAGAATTCTTTGCTTTGGGTTTGGCCACGCTGTTTATATTATTCATAGCAAATATGGTTTAAAATGTTTTTTCGAGATAATGTTGTTTAATGTATTGCGGATGGTCATTGTCACCCTTTATTCCGCATGGTTAGCGATATGCAAAGATAGTTTAATTTTATAAAGTCGCAAAGAAATATCGGCTAAATGATATTGAGTTTTTGTTTTATATGTGGTAATTGATGTTCTGTGCGCCTTGCAACTGACATTGATTGTATCTTGCATATTGTTGTCGTTATTATGTCCTTGTTATAAATTATGTTGCATAAAAGATGAAAATGTTAAGCTGTTGCACATGATATTTATTAAATGATTTACTTAATCATAATGTCCTGCAGTCAGCTTATTGCTGCTTTATGTTTCTTCTGAACTGCTGTGGCGTCTGCCCGGTGCGCAGTTTGAAGTAGCGGCAGAAGAATGATTCGTCGCTGAAGTTGAAGTCCCACGACAGCTGCTTTACGCTTTTCTCGCTTGTGCGCAACTGCAGTTTTATCTGTGTCGTTACATATTGGTCGATGATGTTCTTTGTTGTATATCCCGTCATTTGTCTGACGATGGTGTTTAGATATTTGGATGTGATGTTCAGACGGTCGGAATAAAACACCACATCATGCGATTTCATGTAGTTTCGTTCAAGGTCTTCCATGAACATATTGAACAGTTCGTTGGTGCGGCGCGATCCTTTGCCCTCAGGCTCCTCGTGCCTGTGGCGCACCATCCAGTCATAAAATCCAAGAAAGAAGGCTTTTAGCTGATACAGTACAAGCTGGTCGAGGCACATGCATTCGGTCTGTTGAAAATACAGTCGCAACAGACTGAACATATTTTCTATTATCAGCGTAACCACCTGTTTGTCAGTTCTGCATCTGTCTTTGCGCAACAGTGAGTAGACGGTTTGCTCCAGTTGCAGACTCGCTTCCCTTAACAGTATCTTGTCGTAGCGTAGCATTTCCACAGCAAAGTCGTCAGACACATCATGGAGCATCACCACATCGTTTGGAAAAAGCGTTATCACGGCATCCTGTTTCAGATGCCAGTCCTTAAAGTCGATGCGCATTGACGCAGTGCCGCCTTTACATAATATTATTGCACCATAGTCAATGGCGTTCGATTCCCCTTCAAGTTCTTTCAGCGCTGTGGTGCAGAGCTGTGCCTTTTCAGATGCAAATGTTTCAAACTTCATGCTCTTAAATATACCGTTATTTATATGTTCAAAAATATATAAATCTCCGTTTTTGTCTGCAAATATCGCTATAAAGAGTGACAAAACACTGCTTTTGTTCCGAAAAGTCCCATTTCTCGCGAAAAAATTAAAATCGTTTAGTTGTTAAATAGTCCTAACTTTGCACCCGATTTCAGATATGTATCAGGATTAATAAACATTAAGCGAAATATAAAAAAGTGATGATTAGATCTAAATTTGTTTATGCCGTATTGTCCGGCGCGCTGCTTTTTTCTTCAACAGAAGCATTGGCACAGACACAGCGCGCAATGACGGTAAGCGAGTTGTTTTCTCTTGTTGAGACGGGCAGCAGACAGTTGCGCGCCCAGAAGTCGGAAGTTGACGTGGCACATCATGCCATTTCTGAGGCAAAGAGTCAGCGTCTGCCCGACATCAACGCATCGCTGTCGGTAAGCTACAATGGTAACGTGCTTATGACCGACCGCGATTTCAGCAATGCCAAAGGCATCACCCAACCGCATTTCGGCAACAGTTTTGCGCTCGAGGCTCAGCAGGTGCTTTATGCAGGAGGTGCCGTCAACACAGGCATACGCCTTGCCGAACTTCAGAAAGAACAGGCAGAGACAGGCGTTGCCCTCAGCCGCAGTCAGCAGCGTTTCATGGCTCTCGGCCAGTATCTCGACTTGGTTAAGCTGTCAAACGGAATGAAAGTTTATAACAGCAACATCGCGCTGACCGAAAAACTTATTGCCGATATAAAGGCAAAACACGAAGAGGGTGTGGCACTTCGCAATGACGTTACACGATATGAACTGCAGATGGAGTCGCTCAAACTCGGACTGCGCAAGTTGCAGGATCAGCGCAGCGTGCTTAACCATCAGCTCTGTAACACCCTCGGACTTACTTCGGATGTTGTAATCATGCCCGACACAACAGAACTTAAGACAGCCGCTGACGACGGCAACGAGGCCGACTGGCAGAGCCGTGCGTCAGTTTCGTCACCTATGCTTCGCCAGTCGAAACTCGGTATAGAGATGGCTCAGCAGCAGCTGCGCATGGCAAAGAGCGACCTTATGCCTAAAGTCGTGGTGTTTGCAACCGACAATTTCAGCGGTCCGTTCACATACGACCTGCCGCCTATTGACAACAACTTCAACATCTGGTATGTTGGTATCGGAATTAAATATTCGCTCAGCTCGCTGTTCAAGGGCAACAAGACGGTGCGCAAAGCTAAGGCACAGATTGTGCAGAGCAACGAGAATCATGCCGTAACCGCAGAGAGTGTTGACAACCAGATGCAGCAGGCATACACACTTTACCGCCAGTCGTTTGTCGAACTGCGCACACAGCAGAAGAGCGTAGAACTTGCAACTCAGAACTATCAGGTGGTCAGCGACCGCTATCTTAGTCAGATGGCGCTGATAACTGATATGGTTGACGCGTCGAACATAAAGCTTAACGCCGAACTTCAGGAGGTTGACGCACGCATCGGCACTATCTACGCATACTATAAAATGAAATACATTGCAGGCGAAATCTGATTAAACACTTATCCTAAAAATATAAAACAACAATATCGTCAGCACCGCAATTTATTTGCGCAAAGCATGTTGCGGGGCTGTAGGAATAAATAAAAACATACATAAAAAATGAACAACAAGAAACTTATAAAAAGAATATATAACGTGGTAATCGTGCTGCTGCTCATCGGAGCAATAGCGTATGTAGTAACACGCTTTGTACATCCGGCAAACACAGAATATACTGACGACGCACAGGTGCAGCGCCACATAACACCGATAAACACCCGTGTGCAGGGATTTATCAAGGAGATACGCTTTGAGGAGTATCAGCACGTGAAGAAGGGTGACACGCTCGTTATCATCGAAGATGCCGAATATCGTCTTCTCACGTTCGGGCTCTTCTGCCATATCAGCCGGAATGAACACCACGACGAGCAACGTGAGAGTGGCTTCTGCAGGCATAGAGGAGGCTAAAGCCGACATGGACAACGCCCGCCGCGACTATGAGCGCTATGCTTCATTGCTGAAGAAAGACGCTGTTACCCGACAGCAGTATGACAACGCGCTGACAAGATATAAGGCTGCGAAGGCGCGTTATGAGCAGGCAAGCGCAAGTCGCCGTTCAACATCGCTCGTAAAGAACGAGCAGGCTCACCGTCTGAGTCAGAACACTGCAGGTGTAAGCGTTGCCGAGGCTGCCGTAAATCTTGCCCGTCTGAACCTTTCATATACAGTTATCGTGGCTACATGCGACGGTGTTATGGGCCGCAAGGACATTCATGTAGGTCAGCTTGTTCAGCCTGGACAGATGCTTGCGCGCATTGTTGATGATGATCAGGTATGGGTTATTGCCAACTATCGTGAAACACAGCTGAAGAATATCTCTGTAGGCGACCCCGTAGAGTTTACGGCCGATGCCATTCCGGGCGTTACATATAAAGGTGTGGTAGAGTCGTTCAGCCCTGCCACAGGCTCAGCTTATTCTATGGTTCCTGCCGACAATGCCACAGGCAACTTCGTTAAGGTTGAGCAGCGCGTGCCGGTGCGTATAGCCATTGTAGGAAAGAACAGTGCCGCCGACCTGAAGAAACTTCTTGCCGGACTGAATGTTGAAACATTGGTAATGTATAAGTAATATGCCGCCGATTCCTACAGGACCATTCACGATGCCGATGATGAACGGCTTCGTGCCCAAGAAAATACAGCCATGGATATATGTCCTCTTCGCCTTCCTGTTTCAGTTGGCGGGAGGCATGTATGCCGGGGCCATGCCTCATGTCATGGGCGATATATGCATCATGCGTGAGGATGTTACAATGATTGTGCTGTGCGGCGTTATAGGCGTTAATATGCCTTTCCCGTTCCTTTTCCGTTTCAAGTTCAGGTTCACCAACCGCCAGCTGCTCATCACGGTAGCTCTCGTTATAGCCGCATGCAACTGGCTGTGCATGCACACCGAGTCGGTGCCCGTGTTGTGCCTCCTCTCTTATATCGCAGGCTTCTTTAAGCTATGCGGAACGTTCGAGTGTATGTCTAACATTCAGTTGTGGATGACGTCAAAGCGCGACTTCACCATATTCTTCCCATTGCTCTATTGCATCGTGTTGGGTGATATGAGTCTGTCGCCGTGGATAACCGTACAGCTCACATATATATTCCAAAGCTGGTATGCCATGCACTGGGCTATGATTGGAGCAATGCTTCTCATTGTGCTTTTGGTGTATGTGCTCACTCACGACTTCCGCTTCATGAAGCCGCTGCCGCTGATAAGTCTCGACTGGCTTGGATGTTTCCTTTGGTCAATACTCCTTGTCGAGATTGTGTTCTTGTTTAATTACGGAGAGTTCTACAACTGGTGGGACGGCCGTCCGTTCCGTGTGGTTACGTTCATGGTGCCCGTAACGTTCTATTTTGCGCTGCAGCGCATGCGCCACATACGCCACCCATATATAGCTCCCGAAGCGTGGCTCTATAAGCGACTGCTGCCTCTGCTTGCAGTGTTTGCGCTGGTTGAGCTTATCAATTCGACTCCAAAGATATTGCAGAACACGTTTACGTCGGGCGTTCTTCATTTTGGCGCAATATCCACGTCAGTGTTCTATCTTGTCGAGTGGGTGGGCCCTATATGCGGATGTATGTTTGTGATGTTCTGGATTAAGGTGCTGAAGCAGAAGTTCACCCGTCTGCTAACCGTGGGACTTATAGCCCTGCTGGCTTATGAGGTGCAGATGTATCTTATGATAACGCCCGGTCTTGACATCGCGAGCTTCTATCTTCCTATATTTTGCAGAACCTTCGGCGTGTCGATATTCTTCACGGCGCTGACCATATATCTTGAGGAGCTTATGCCGTTTCAGCATTTCTTCATGGGACTTACCATGGCAGGATTTATCCGCAACGGTGTTGTCGACACAATATGTTCGGGCATATACAGTTTCTCGCTCAGGCATCACATCGCCGAAAACTTTGCGCGCGCCATGCCTTATGATGCCACGCAGGTTATACTTGTCAGCTTGAAACAGCTGTTCGGCGTTACATGTATTATAGCTACAGTTGTGCTGCTCATCTTCCTTGTATGGGACATTCAGCCCGTAAGAGAAACTCTGAAGAAGATGCCTTACTGGAGCGTTGTTGGGCGATTGATACGCAGACAGATGTCTTCGGGCAAATAGGAAAGTGCCTCATAGGTAACCATAATGATAAAAAGCGGCGGCAGTGCGCTGAATATTCGGGAAAAATGTGTATGTTTGCAGAAAATAGTTACACGCTTATGTTTACTACTACCGAATTTATTCTGCGTATTGCCGTCGCCGGCGTTCTTGGCGCTGCTGTCGGCTTGGAGCGTGAACTGCGTGCCAAGGAAGCCGGTACGCGTACACATTTTCTTGTGTCTATGGGATCGGCCCTTTTCACCATCCTTTCGCAATACGGCTTCAACGAGTCACTGAAGCTCTACGAATCGCTTGCCTCTTTCGACCCTTCGCGTATAGCGGCGCAGGTGGTTACAGGTATCGGTTTTATTGGTGCCGGCACCATAATATTTCAGAAGCACGTTGTCAAGGGACTAACCACGGCTGCCGGTCTTTGGGTAACAGCCGCCATCGGCATGACCGCCGCCACCGGACTTTATGCCCTCGCCATTGGCAGCACGGTGCTTGTGTTGTGCTGTCTTGAGCTGTTTACCTACGTGATACGCCGTTTCGGAATGAAAAAGATTGTTGTTACGTTTTCCACGCATAGCCATGAAAATGTACGGCAGTTGCTCAGCGAACTGCAGGCTGAAGGCATTGATTTTGACAATTACGAGATGAAACAAAACGTAATAGACGGCGAACGGCAGTATGAGGTTACGCTCGAACTGAAACTCCGCCGCAGAAATTACCGTAGCCGGATATTCGATTTTGTGAAGGAGTTTAATGGAGTAAGTATCGAACTTATAGAATAGCCGGCAAGATGCTGCTTATGGCGGTTATCTGTTTTTAATCATAAAGGACAGTCAGAAGCTGTCCTTTTTTTATTGCATAATTAAACTTAGGCAGAATATTAACTACGAATATTAGTTAAATGGCGCGGACTTAGTGTTAACAGACTAAGTCTTTTAGTTAAATATGCAGTCGTTTAACTTTTATTAATGCTATTGTTGTTGTGATAACTAATATATTTAGTTCCTTTGTTACGGCCAATGGGCATAAAGATATTAAATCATTGACCAGCATTATTGTTGATTTAGAAAGACAAAAACATAACGAATTATGAATATACGGACAATATTAGTAGCCATATTGTTGGCTTTAGGCATTACTGAAATCAAGGCACAGCAAACCCATGTTATCGAACCGGCTGTTATGGAAGTAAACTATCACGTTATTTTTGGGCATAATTATGACGATTATGCACTTAGGATAGGAAAGAACGTAAGCCAGTTTTTCAGTTATAACAAACTTAGGTTTGATTCTCTCAGCAACAGCGATGAGGCGTCGTCAATGATTATTGTTAACGAGATGTTAGAGAAATCAAAAAAATTGAATGAAAACAAGGATGTGCCTATAGTAGAAAGTCCGGGTTACGGAGATTATCTCTACACCGGCTTGTGTAAAGACAGCATAAGCGTCTATTGCCAGATAATGTTCAATAACTTCCGTATAGTTGAGCCAAATCCTGTGCTTAACTGGAATATATGTGAAGACAGCACTCGCCAGATTATGGGATTCACCTGCCATCTTGCCACTGTGAATTTCCGTGGCAGATTGTGGAAGGCATGGTATACCGAAGAAATTCCTGTTATGCAAGGCCCTTGGAAACTGCACGGTCTGCCGGGCCTGATACTATGTGCCGAGGTCGACGGCTTCGTAAGCTTTACGGCTGTGGGCATCAAGACCGATAACGTTACTCCTGTAACCTTTTATAACTTCTGGAGAGAAAAGTTCGAAGACATAGAACGCACGAAATACTTGAAGAAAATGAAGACATCTTATCCTAAGGGTACAAAAATAAATGTTTTAGAGTTGGAATGAAACATTGTATACTCTTTTTCTTTTTAATCCTTTGCTCCATATCAGTTGAGGCTCAGGTAGATGTCAGCGGCACTGTGACCGACGCTGAAGGTAAGCCATTGCCAAACATCATAATAAAGAATGTGGATGCAGTGACCAAAAAGATGAATGGCTACACCACTACTGACGATAAAGGGTGGTGGAGCATAAAGGCTAAGGCAGGTTCGGTGCTTCAGTTTTCGGCTATAGGCTTCAAGAAGCATGAACTTACCGTAAAGGTCGGCATGGGCGAGCAGCATGTAGTGCTTGAAGACAATGCCGTGGCACTGAAAGAAATCACCGTTAAGGCCGCTCCCGTACATATTTCAGGCGACACAATAAAGTATCTGCTGTCGACATTTGCCAAACCCGAAGACCGCACACTGGCAGACGTATTGACGCGCGTGCCCGGTTTTGAGGTGAACAAGGACAACGGGCAGATATCCTATGAGGGCAAGAACATCAGCAATTTCTATATAGAAGGAATGGATCTGATGGGCGGAAAGTATGGTGTGGCCACCAAGTCGCTGCCGCAGCAGGATGTGGCTTCGGTTGAGGTGATGAAGCACCACCAGCCAATCCGTGTGCTCGACGACTTTACATATTCAGACGAGAGTGCCATAAACATAAAGATGAAGAAGGGTGCGCACGAACACTGGACGGGAACGTTCAACGGCGGGGGCGGCTTTGGCGGTTATGGCGGACTGTGGAATATTGAAACTTTTGCCATGCGCCTGAAGTCAAACTGGCAGACGCTTATCACATATAAGACAAATAACACGGGTAACGATATTCTGAGTGAAACCAAGCCGTTGTTCTCTTTCGGTGAGCTTGACAACAAACTGAAGCCGCTGATAGAACTGCCTGCGCCTTCTGCGGAAAAACTGAAACAGCGCTCGCTCTTTAACCGCACTCATGCAGCTACCGTAAACACGCTGGTCAGGCTGACTGACAACTCGCAGATGAATGTGCAGGTAACGTATGTTCACGACCGTCAGGAAGCTTATGCACGGCGCACGTCGGAGTATTTTGTAAATACAGGCAACCGTGTCATTGACAACACAAAGCAATATATGGAGAAGACCGACAGGCTGTCGGCCAAGCTGAAATACGAGAACAACAGCGGCAGGCAATATGTAAAGAACGAACTGTCGGGCGACTTTAATTGGGACCGCCAGTGGCTTACGGAGCAGGGCACCAGTCCCCACGACATGGAGGGGCGCTTGCCCGAATATACACTGAAAGACAACTTTATGTATGTGCGCCGTCTTGGCAGCAAACTGATTACGGTGGAGTCGAAGAACATAATGCAGGTGCGTCCAAACGGACTTGATGTGGACGACATGCAGCAGGACATAAACCAGCACTATTATGAAACCGACACACATCTTACGGGCAGTTTCCGTCTTGGCAAGTTTATCGTTTCCGGCAATGCTGGCGTCAACGCAGCTTACTATGATTTCTCGTCACATCTTAAAGGCCTTTCCGACAGCCTCGGCCTGTATGCCGGCAGCAGCCGCTTTTCGCTGTTCCGCGTATATGCCACGCCGTGTATAGAATATAAGCAACTTACAGATTTTGATTTTCGTCTTACCGGCGAGGTGTCTTACAGCCGTTACAGCTATTCTTTTGACAACGGATATTCGCGTGTGCTGTTCTCGCCCGAGTTGAGCGTAAGCTGGCGCGTGTCGCCGCGCTGGCGTCTGCGTGTCAATGCCGGTATCAGCAGTGACGAGGTTGACGTCAATCAGTTTTATCCCACTATGGTGTTGCAGGACTATCAGTATATCAGCCGCGGCTTTGCCGACTATCGTGTGGGACGTGCCAAAAGCGTAGGACTTGGCTCAATTTATAGTAATGCAATCAACGGCACACATTTCATCCTTAATGTCAACAGGATTTACGGCTCCACGCCATACACCACATCACAGGAATATTCAGGTGAGTATATTATCCTTTCGCTGCAGCCGCAGCAGACTAAATATGACTCATGGATGGTTATGATGATGGTGTCGCAGGGCATCAGTTTCATAAAAAGCACGCTGAGAGTTAGGGCACTGTACAATGCCAGAAACTCAGACATAATGCAGAACGGCGAACGGATGCCTTTCGACACAAAGATACTTAACCTTACGGCAGGACTTGTTACATCGGTTATCCCTACTGTAGATTTAAGTTACAACTTGTCTTTCATGTGCAACAACATGGATATGTCTGGCCTCGGCTCATCGTCGACAATTAATAGCTGGAAACATGAGGCAAAGGTATATGTGCCGGTGTTTAAGATGATTGGCATAGAGGCAACGGCTGAATATTATCACAATCAGGTGGCTGCAAGCCGTTATAAGGATATTATGTTTGCAGATGCCGCGCTGAAATTTAAGCTCAAGCATTTTGACGTTACGCTGGCTCTCAACAACATTCTCAACAATAAGACTTATGCATATGCTGTTAACAGCGACCTCATGCGCAGCACCAGCAGTCAGAATGTGCGTGGAAGGGAGCTTATGCTTAGCGTATATTTCAAGCCGTGATTATTCGGTCTTAATTGTTCTGGGGTTAAGTGAAAAATCAAACTAAAAATAATTTTCTTAAAAACTCATCACTCGTCACATTGGCATGTAAGGTGTTGAATGTCAATAAAATAGAGTGAAGGTGTGTCAAAAAGCACACCTTCTTTTTTTTGTAATGACAGCCGTAAAGATGCGTTTTTCATTGATATTTGCTTGCAGTTATGGTTGTTTTTCATATCTTTACGCCGTGAACCAATAACATCATTACTATGAGCAGAATAAAAGAGGCGGCCATCATCGCCGTAGGCATTATCGTTTTGGGACTGTGTGTCAAGTCGGGGCTTGACAGCTTTTCAGACAAGGACCGCAAGGTTACAGTGAAGGGACTTTCAGAGCGCGAGGTTGAGGCCGACAAGGTGACGTGGCCTATACTGACGAAGGAAATCGGCGACGACCTGCCGGTGCTTTACACGCGCATCAACGCCACAACAGCCAAGGTTAAGGCGTTTCTCAAGCAGAGTGGCATAAAGGACTCTGAAATCAGCGTCAATGCGCCCGTGGTGGTAGACATGAACGCCGAACGTTACGGAGTGCAGAACCATGACTACCGTTACAACATAACGTCGACAATCACGGTGACGTCGCGCAACGTCAAGCTGGTGCGTTCAATCATTGCGCG
>ERZ779951.200-NODE-200-length-12255-cov-1.57984_pt1 | contig 12255 bp, 13 predicted proteins | sample MGYA00511584_ERZ779951 | MGnify/ENA primary metagenome ERZ779951 (study PRJEB29588, sample SAMEA2149539) | human gut metagenome | biome: human gut; feature: human-associated habitat; material: faeces | place: Denmark | collected 2008/2010 ... | reverse complement strand
AAGACCGATTCTATACTGGTTCTGAAGAAGTTCTCCAACCGCTCTGATACGTCTGTTGCCCAGATGGTCGATGTCATCGTCATTACCAATGCCATACTCGAGGTGAATGTTGTAATTTATGGAAGCAAATATGTCTTCCTTTGTAATATGCTTTGGTACGAGGTCTGACATGTCTCTCTCTATGGCAGCCTTGAGCTTCTCTGTATCATCGCCATACTCCTCGAGGAGTCCCTCGAGAACCGGATAATATACTCTCTCCACAATGCCAAGCTCAGCAGGATCAAAATCCACATAGTTGGCAATGTTGACCATCATATTAGAAAGAACCTTAACGTTTCTCTCCTCTGTCTGGATCATAACATAAGGAACTGCTGCATCCTGAATTGTGTCTGCAAGCTCCTCTGATACTGTTGTTCCAGCTTCAGCGATAACCTCTCCTGTGCTAGGATCGATAGCATCCTCAGCAAGGACATGTCCTGCTATACGAGCCTTGAGAGCAAGCTTCTTGTTGAACTTGTAACGTCCAACCTTTGCAAGATCGTATCTTCTCGCATCAAAGAACATAGCATTAATAAGGCTCTCTGCATTCTCAACTACTGAAGGCTCGTCTGGTCTGATCTTCTTGTAAAGCTCTACCACGCCCTCTGCATATGACTTTGCAGGATCCTTGTTAAGACTCTCCATGATCTTTGGCTCCTCGCCAAATAAATCTATGATCTCCTGATCTGTTCCAAGACCAAGTGCACGGATAAGAACAGTCACAGGTACCTTTCTGGTTCTATCCACACGAACATAGAATACATCGTTGGAATCTGTCTCATACTCCAGCCATGCACCTCTGTTAGGAATTACTGTACATGCATACAGCTTCTTACCAACCTTATCATGTGTTATATCATAGTAAATACCAGGTGAACGCACTAACTGGCTTACTATAACTCGCTCTGCACCATTGATAACGAATGTTCCTGTCTCTGTCATAAGAGGAAGATCACCCATGAATATCTCATGATCTGACATCTCCTTAGCATCTCCGACTCTGAGTCTGACCTTGACTCTGAGAGGCGCCGCATATGTTGCATCTCTCTCCTTGCATTCCTCGATACTGTACTTCAAGTCATCTTTACAGAACTGAAAATCTACGAACTCAAGACTATACTGTCCAGAGTAATCAGTGATAGGAGAAATATCCCTGAATGCTTCCTTCAGACCGTCAGTTAAGAACCAGTTGTATGAATTCTTCTGAACCTCTATGAAGTTAGGCATCTCCAGGACGTCCTTCTGCTTAGCGTAGCTCATTCTGTAGCCTTTTCCAGACTTGACAGGACTAATTCTGTTCTTTTCCATCGACACATTCACCCCTTGGAATTTATTTTTATGCTTTTTAAGACAAACCTTAGTTTAAATAAGTGTTTTAAAGCCATTTATCACCATATTATGATGTGTATGCACACGAAGCCATAATAGTGACAGTTTACTATCCTAACAGCAAATGCAATATTTGTCAACTATATTTTGGAAATTTTTTAGATTTTTTTATTAATTGAGAAAAGATGTATAGAAAAACCGGCCCGGCGGGATGAGATCCATCTCCGCCAGGCCGAATAAAGTCTGATAATAAAATAAGGATCAAATTACTTTAATGTAACCTTAGCGCCCTCAGCCTCGAGCTTTGTCTTAGCTTCCTCAGCCTCTTCCTTAGTAGCGTCCTCCTTGATTACCTTTGGAGCACCATCTACAGCGTCCTTAGCTTCCTTAAGACCTAAGCCTGTAAGCTCACGAACAACCTTGATAACCTTAACCTTGTTAGGACCAACCTCTGTAAGCTCTACGTTGAATGAATCCTTCTCCTCGGCTGCTGCTGCACCGTCTGCACCTGCTGCTGCAACTACAACACCTGCTGCTGCTGATACGCCGAACTCCTCTTCACAAGCCTTAACTAAGTCGTTTAACTCTAATACTGATAAACCTTTGATTACTTCAAGATTTTCCTGAGTTGTCATTATGTTTTTCCTCCATATAATATAATTTGTTATTTTGTAATGCATCCACACATCATTCTCGTATCATGCGGATACCATTTGTCCATGATATAGACAGTTGAATATCTGACAGCATATGATCCCGGCAGTGCCGATATATACATCAGATGTTCTATCAGGCTTAATATTAAGCCTCCTTCTGCTCTGCGATCTGCTTGATAACACGAGCGAAGTTTGCGATAGGTGACTGGATACTTCCAAGGAACTTGGAAATAAGCGCGTCTCTTGAAGGGATCTTTGCAATAACCTGGATTCCTTCTGCATCGTAGAATGTACCTTCTACAACGCCGCCCTTAAGCTCAAGAGCTGGGGCATTCTTTGCGAAGTCTGCAAGAACTCTTGCAGCCGCTGTAGCGTCATCCTTGCAGATTGCAAGACCAGTTGGTCCCTCTAAACAACCCTTAAGGCCTTCGAACTCTGTTCCCTCGATAGCGAAGTTAACCATTGTGTTCTTGTATACCTTGTATACAACACCAGCTTCTCTTAAATTCTTACGGAGCTGTGTATCCTGCTCAACTGTAAGACCACGATAGTCTACAACTACTGCAGTAGCAGCGCCTTCAAGATTTGCCTTGATCTCTTCTACTATTGGCTTCTTTAACTCTACCTTTGCCATAATGCGCCTCCTTATTTTACTAATGACTGCACATTCCAAGATATAAAAAAACTCTCAAAGCCCTAAGACCTGAGAGTAGATTGTTAATTCAATAACGATATCTTTCCTCGGTAGGTGATATAACATCTTACGCCCTAGGGCACCTACTGTCTTCGGCAGTTCATCGTTGCTTAATGTAACACACTGCAAATGCAATGTCAACATTTTTTTTATTTTTTACCCGGCCTGACTCAAATCCGTTTATTGCCAGGCTCACGCTCACGCGCCAATCGTCTCATCCACAGCATTTGCTATTGCATCTGCTATGGCTTCAAAATTGTAATCATACAGGTAATTGTCGTAATCGTTGTTGATAAAGCCTGTTTCTATGAGCACTGCGGGCATTTCAGTCCGGCGCAGCACCGCCAGTCCCGGCCTCTCCTCAACATTTATATTTCGAAAGCCCAGCTTTTCAAGCTCGCTGTTGATCTCCTGTGCAAGATTGTATTTCACTCCGCTTTTATCGTAGACAAGGGTCTGCACTCCGCTGTACTTGTTGGCCTCCGGTGCAGAGTTGCGGTGAAGCGATATAAAATAATCTGCTCCGCTCTCATTTCCCTTCTGTGCTTTGCGGACCGGAGAATCGTATACATCCTCCGTTCTGGTGTATACCACATCATATCCCCTGCGGGTGAGTTCATCCCCAAGTGCCAGCGCCAGGTTCAGGTTATCGTTTTTCTCAAGCCTGCCCTCATACGATGCACCGTTGTCATATCCGCCGTGCCCGGCATCTATCATAATTTTTTTTGCCATATAAAACATCCAGCCCCGGTTGTTTATTCCATTTATAATATGTAACAACCGGGGCTGTGATAACACGTTTATTCAAGGTTTATTATTTGAACCAGAGATCCAGATCCACGTCTCCGGATATACCGTCAACGGTTCCGGACTCGGTGTACTGCCATCCTGTATATTTGTATGGGAAATTAGGAACATTTGCATAGTGTGCAAGCCACAGCTCGTAATCCCCGAGTCTGTCCATGTCAAGGCACTGTGCGAACATATTCCTGCTGGCATATATCATCGGCGTGTAGCCTGCCGCCTTTATCGTCTCACAGAAGCCGACTATGCCATCCGTCCTCTCATCATTCGATGCGTTGTCGCCTCTCGCCTCACTGTCGCCGATAAGCTCCGAGTCGATAACTATAGGATACTTGACGTTCATCTTGCCTATCTGTTTGAGGACAAAATTCGCTTCCTCTACACCCTCGTCATACGTTATCGCCTGGGTGAAGAAGTAAAGCCCTGTCGGTATTTTGTATTTGATGACGGCCGCCTTGCTGTCCTCAAAGCTTGAATCCAGCATCAGTCCGCCCTGCGTGTAGCCTCTGTAACCCACTCTGAGCATAACAAAATCTATGTCTTTGTTCTTCGCCAGAGTCTCCCAGTCTATGTCTGACTGGAATGTTGACAGATCCACACCCACCAGTGTGTCCTTTATATTGTCATCGCTGTAATGCATATATCCATCGTCGCCCGTGTAGAACTTCTCAACATCGAGATTGTTTCTCTCCACCTTGTCGCTGATCTTGTACAGCAGCGCATCAGGGCCGAGTTCTCCGACATTGATGTACGCTGTCGGTATATAGTTCCAGTAATTGTCATATATAAGACTGGTTATCTCCGTATCCTCGAGCGTATATCCCGATTCATAGGAAAGCCCCGGAGATGCCTTGGAGTTGGTAAATCCTCCCGCTCTTCCTATAAATATTCCTATAACAATTCCAGCAATAAGACATACCGATCCAACCAGTATGCACCAGTTTCTGGTAAATTTCTTTATCTGTTGTGTGTCCATATCTCTACCTGTCTCTTCCTTCTTAGCTTAGTCCGCATACACTGATTACATATTATCAAGGAAATGTTCCGTGCCAAGCCGCAAATGTATGACCTTGTCATACTTCTTCTTTATGGCATGTCTGAACCTTCTCGCCTCACTGTGTGAGAACATTCTCTCAAGATCCGCTTCTCTGAGTATCGGTTCATCACAGAGTATCTTGTACTTGATGTTCCAGTCATACATAAGACTTGTGCAGTTATCTATGCTCACCCGCAGCATCGTTCCTTTGTTTTTACCCACGAACACGCTTCTGTTCCATCTGTGTTTTGCAACCGAATTCTTGGCATCAAATACAACCTCAGCCCCCGGATACTTCTTCCATATCGCATCCAGGAACAACTTCAGCTTGTCCTTGTCAAAATATCTCATCATATCGTATACAACAAACAGGATCGCCACATCCTGAGGCTTCTGCACTTCATCAAGCCATTCGTAATCAAATATTGAACTTCCTATGTTGACCTCTCTGTCCCGGATCTCCATGTATTTTCTTCTTATATCTATGCGCTCCGGGAGATCAACATTGTACCACTTTATACGGCCGTTATCCACACGGGAAAACATGGTATCCAGTTCGCATCCGACATTGACGATAATTCCGTCCGCATATCTGTTTATGAAGTTTCGAACCCTCTCGTCCACAGCGACCAGCCTCTCCATCATGACTGTCCTGTCGTAAAATGTGTATCTGGCATTCCTCTTCTTATGCTCGATGCCTAATTTGTCCGTGAGCTTTATGGCCTCGTTGTCCTCATATAACTTTGGATAACGCTCCGCCATCATCGCCCTGCACCAGATGTCATTCTCTATGTCAGCAGGTACAAAATCCGAATCTCCCTTGATGCAGCCGGCGGTCTTGCACTCCGGTATGAGGGGATGCTCGAGATAATCGTGTGTCACCGCATAATACTGATAGTAATGCACCTTCATATTCGTCCTGCTCGCGTTATCATACAGCCTTCTGGCATAGCAGTTAAGCATGTCGTCATTTGTCGTGAATATATCCATCTCATCGCATATATCCGTTATGTCGTAATACACGGGACTTGTCATATCCGTCCTGCCTGCCGCATCCTTCACCCAGTAAGCAGAGAGAAAATGCTTTATCCCCGGCGTGTAGTAATATCTGTACATAAAACGGCTCTTGTCACTCATCTTCTGTTCAAGCTCCGTGTCCTCAAATTCCGTGTCAAGAACCGGGGAGCACAGTATGAGCTTGTCCGGTCTTCTCCTGCCCTTCTTCCACAACTGTATGGCAAGCGATAACGCCAGACAGCCTCCGGATGAATGTCCGAGAAGCACCAGACGCTGGACATCCTCCGAGTCACACAGCTTGTCATACGCACCCGTAAGCATATCCAGTGCCTCTGTCACCGAATGCTCCGGCGCAAGCGGGTATATCGGAACCACCGCCCCATAGCCGGTTCTCTCCACCGTGTCGAACACAAACTTCCATTCATTGTGTGTTATCCTCGACACAAATCCTCCGCCGTGTATATACATGAAGAACTCCGTCGCCCTGTCTTTAGGCATCACATAAAAGCACAGTCCGTCCTTCTCAAACACCGATCTGACCTTAAACTTATCTTCATTATAAGAAGGCGGATTATAATCCTCTTTTTTGTGAAGCTTAACCGCTGTTTTATATATGTCAGAGGCTTTCATATGCCTGTCATCAAGCATGACGTGCCCCATCTTTTCTATTGCAATAGTTAAGTAATTCTGACTCTCCATTGTCCACCTTTCCAAATGTCCGGTCTACAACTCTCTTTCAGTTATTTTTGCACATGTCAATAATATAATCAAGAAATGATTTTATTTACTGTTGCAATATTGTCAATTTATGATATTATAATTGCGGTAAACAGGATGCATACAGCATAGAAAGGCAAATCTTATGAATATTACGATGTTAAAGAGTAAGATACACCGCGCAGTTGTAACTCAGGCTGAGCTCAATTACGTAGGCAGTATAACTGTAGATTCTGAGCTTTTAAAGGCCGCCGGAATCCTTGAGTATGAATTAGTACAGATTGTTGACATAGAAAATGGTAATCGTTTCGAGACATACACCATAGCAGGAGAGCCGGGATCAGGAGTTATGTGCCTCAACGGTGCTGCTGCCCGTCAGGTCCAGGTCGGAGATCACATCATTCTCATGTGCTACGCATCAATGACACCTGAGGAGGCAAAGGAGCACACGCCTAAGGTCGTATTTGTAAATGATGACAACTCCATCTCACGTATTACCGATTACGAGAAGCACGGAGAGCTTTTCAGCTAGATCATATATAGAATAAAAAGAACTATTCGTTTTAACTAAAGACGAATAGTTCTTTTTTATATTCGGATATGACCGGTCTTATCTGTCGGCATCCTCAAGGATAAGTCTGCACATCTCCGGCACATTTACCTCATCCATAATTATATCTGCTTTTATGTCTCTGTCAGCATCATCCACCGGGGATATATTGGAGTGTACATAACAGGTGTGGAGTCCGACCTGCTTCGCCGCCAGCACATCACATACCGCGTCATTTCCCACCATTATGGATCTGTTCGGATTGATATGATTTCTGTCCAGGAGCTGCTGATAGAACGCTGCATCCGGCTTCATTGCACCGAAATCCGAAGAGAGCGATATATCTGTAAAATATCCCTCTATGCCAAGTGATTGAACCTCAGGGAAGGTGAAAACTCTCTGTGCATTTGACAGGACGTATAATTTCTTTCCGGCCTGCTTGAGCTGTTCGAGCATATCCGTCACGCCGTCATACAGTCTTATATATCCTGTAGACGCCTTGCGGAACTCCTGAGCCGCAGCCACTGTCAGCTCTGCACAGTCGGACGGTGTCTGATCTTTTTTCAACGTGAGCTGCTCAAATACCTCAAGTATCTGTATCTCAGGGAATTTGAACCTCTTCTTTGCCATGGCCTGTTCTGCGCGTCTGATCTGTCTCTTGTACCTTGATCTGAGTCCTGCCGGATTGTATTTCACTCCGTGCTGCGCATAGAACTCACACATATGTTTCCACACAGCGATGTCCTCCTCATCAGTGTGAATGTCTATCAATGTTCCATATAAGTCAAATATAATATTGTCGGACACGTCATACCTCCGGGAAATTCTTTATTTTTTAGCGATAGCAGGCTCTCGCACCGCCAATGTATTTTGCACGGGTTCTCGCCATAACCACATGTGCACTTCCAACCATGCTGTGCTCAGATCTGACCGGAACGGCCACCGGCGCAAGATGCATGCCTATGAGAGTATCTCCTATATCAATGCCTGCCTGTGCCTGTATAGCCTCGATAGCCACTGGCTCCTTCATATCTGCGTATGCCGCTGTGGCAAATGAACCACCCGCCTTGAGCTGTGGCACAACATTGACTATCGGTATCCTGTTCGCCTTTGCATATTCCTTCTCAACTATTATTGCCCTGTTCAGATGTTCACAGCACTGCGCCGCCATGTAGACACCTGTGTCTTTGAGTTCATCGAGTATTGCTCCCGCTATACATTTGCCGATCTCCTCACTGGAGAATGAGCCTATCCTCATATTTGCAACTTCGCTGGATGAGCAGCCGACCACCAGTGCATCGCCGGGTTCAAGTCCCGCAACTGCAAGAAGATCCTTCACTGCGCCGCGGACCTCATCTTTGATCTCCTTCAAATGGTCAAAGGCTTCTGTTGAAACGCCCTGTCCCGCAGGTCTGAGTCCTTCCTCAATGCTCGTAGGTTCAGCTTTCTCCGGCTCAGAAATATCCTGAACCTCCTCATATTCATCCTTATCTATGGACACCGGCACACCGGTCTTGCCGAGCACAGTCACGCCGCCGTACCATGTGCTGTCCACCTTGAGCACATCGCCCACTTCATATTCCATTGAGTATTCATCTTTCTTTTTTATTATCTTCACCATCTTTGCCATGTCACAGATCTCCTTTCCTGTACATTTACATTTACATTTACATGCGCTTTATTATCTTATATAGAAGAGAGCCATACATAACTCTCATAACCTCTTCGTATTCGTCCCGTGTCACGTACTCTCCGTAGGTCATCATCTCATATGTAACACCGGCTTCTCTGACCTGGTAATCCAGGCAGGACAGGCCATTGCGCTCGTAGAACGCCTTTCTCCGGCACCTCTGGTCGTAATTCGGCGCATTCTCATCAAGGGGCTCGATATTCAGAAACAGCTTCTGATCCGGATACTCTGCTCTCACCTTTTTTAATATTGCAGAGCCGTATCCACCATCTCTTGCCGATTCATCTATCGCAAGGAACATGAGCGTTTTCACCCTGTCATCACCTATCACATATGTCAGTCCGACAAATCTGCCCGAGTCCACAACCGCACGAAACCTCGCCTTTCCCTGTCTGCATCTTCTGGTGAGCATCCACATAGGAGGTCTTTCTTCCCTTGGGAACGCAGTCACGAACAGGTGCTTTACCTGTTTTCTATAATCATCAATATCAACAAATTTTAATTCCATATTATAACCTTCTAAGCTCAGTCGTCCTATCTGTCAACATATTTTATCTGAACATCGCCCGATGCGGTATCGACAATGCACTTGTTTTCATTTGCCATATGGGGCTCAGGTATGTCCACCTCTCCGCTCTTGCTGTTCACAAGGAAACGTTTCTCCGACAAGAATGATATATCCACGTTACCACTCTCCGTCGCAAACCAGAGCATATGTCCATCGCACGCATCTACATTTATATCTCCTGAAGATGTCATGAACTGTCCAACCTTTGCCGCCTTTATATTATACCCCTCAAGCAAACCCTTGCCCGCGGATATTATGACATTGTCGCCGTGGACGTTCATTATCGAAAAGTCGCCGCTGCTGCCATTCACCTTCACACTGTCCGCATCCACAGAAGCCATGGTGACCTCACCGGAATCTGTGACGACATTTACATTTTCTGCGGTTATATTGGACAGATACGCTCCGCCATTCACCTCAGTTACTTCAAATGTCCCACAGGATATCTGCACACTGGACACCAGAGTTCCCGTCTTCGAGGTCATGGATATATCTCCATACTCTCCCTCCGGTATACTCACCACGACATAAGGATCGTCTCCAAAGCCCATGTCTGAGCCAAATGTTCTGTTGTCGGCACAGGTCATGACAAGCGCATCATCCTGCACCATCACGGAATGTATGACGTCGGGCGAATCGAAATATGTGACGTGACATTTGTCATCGTCGGATTCCACCAGTTTCACATCCATGTCGTCTGCCACCTGTATGTTAATGTCCCGGAACTTCTCAGTTATGATCATCTCTTTTTCTGTGTAAGAGTTTTTCGCTTTTGCCTTTTTTTCTTCTTTCATCGTCATACGCGCCTGTCTTCCAAGCCCGGCGGATATGATCACCGCAGTCAGCATGACTCCGACCACCAGAACAACTATGGCCCGCATGATCCATTTTGCAACTTTCAAATGCATTTACCTCAATACAAATATGTTTTACATCCAACCCATTATATATACAAAACGGATGTATTGCAAATCCTGCAATACATCCGCGTGTTGTAACTCTATAATTCTATATATCCAGTGCCATGTGGTTCATTATTTCTTAACCACAGTATTTTTTGCAGCACTCCATGTTGAATAATATGTCACCTTGCCGGTATCCTGTGCCCAAGCGGTCACTTCCGGCATATTCACCGAGGTCAGCATCATAGCCGCCGACAGTGCAAATGCCATAAATCATTTCATCCTTCTCATAAGCCGCTCCTTTTATTCACATAATTTTTTTGACAACATTCTGGAAAAATTATACCGCCGATGGAACCAGGCCCCTCCACTATCCCTGCCTAAAATAGAAAAAATCCACAGGTCGGCTGACATTTGCCAGATATCCTGTGGATCCTTAGACTTCATTATCACTATACAATTATTTCCCCAGCGTGTTCGCCCTGTTGTCGATATTCTTCTGGAAGTTGATGACCTTATGGTCGTATGGCTCATCCATCAGCTTGGACTGGATCATGAAGTCCGCTGTGGCTTTGTTGTTCGCCATCGGTATGTCGTACACCTGAGCGATACGGAGCAGAGCCTTCACATCCGGATCGTGTGGTGCTGCCGTGAGCGGATCAGAGAAGAATACCACGAAATCTATCCTACCCTCCACTATCTTGGCACCGATCTGCTGGTCTCCTCCAAGCGGACCGCTGTTGTAGCCCTTCACCTGAAGGTTTGTCCTGTCTGTTATCATGCGGGCTGTAGTTCCCGTTCCACACAGCTCATGCTGGCTCAGTATGTTCCTGTTGTCCTCGCACCATCTGATGAGCTCTTCCTTCTTCGCATCATGGGCGATAAGAGCTATCCTTTTCTGCTTTGGTATGGTCATTGTGATGTAATCTGCACTCATGTCTGTACCTCCTGTTCCTGCTATTTGCGAGCATTACTCCCATACCCTTACTCTACCCAATCCATCCATCATTTTCAATATAAAACACTATAATATAGAAAAAATTTACTGCATTATTACATTTGCAATTTTGCCGAACTTTCCTCTGTTTTTTCTCCCATCTGTGTGGTATTCTCTTATAGGACGCTTTATAAATTTAAGTATTCTTACTTATTACATTATTTCATAAAGAGATACACAGACAAAACCATATGTCTGTTCAATTATAGTTTAAGGAGATTCACAAGATGAGAAAAATTGGCTTTGACAATGACAAATATCTGTCCATGCAGTCTGAGCATATCAGAGAGAGGATCGGACAGTTCGGAGACAAGCTGTATCTGGAATTTGGTGGAAAGTTATTCGACGACTATCACGCATCCAGAGTCCTTCCAGGATTCGCTCCGGACAGTAAGCTTCAGATGCTTCTCCAGCTTGCAGACCAGGCTGAGATGATCATATCTATAAATGCTGCCGACATAGAGCGCAACAAGATCAGACACGATCTCGGCATCACTTACGATCAGGATGTCATCAGACTTATAGGCGTATACAAAGAAAAGGGACTGTATGTGAGCAGTGTGGTAATCACCAGATACGCTGGACAGTCTTCTGCGGATGTTTTCCAGAAGAAGCTTGAAGCAATAGGGATCAAGGTTTACCACCACTATTCAATCGACGGATATCCAAACAACGTAGAAAAGATCGTCAGCGATGAGGGATACGGCAAGAACGAGTATGTTGAGACTACCAGACCTCTCGTCATCGTCACAGCACCTGGCCCTGGAAGCGGCAAGATGGCTACATGCCTCTCCCAGCTCTACCATGAGAATAAGCGCGGTGTGAAGGCTGGCTATGCAAAGTTTGAGACATTCCCTATCTGGAATATTCCTCTCAAGCACCCTGTAAACCTGGCATACGAGGCTGCAACTGCCGACCTCAACGATGTGAATATGATCGATCCGTTCCATCTGGAAGCATACGGTGAGACCACAGTCAACTACAACCGTGATATAGAGATCTACCCTGTCCTTGCGGCTATGTTCGAGGGAATCTACGGACACTGCCCATACAAGTCACCTACAGACATGGGTGTCAACATGGCAGGAAACTGCATCGTTGACGACGAGGCTTGTCAGGAGGCTTCAAAGCAGGAGATCATCAGAAGATATTATCAGTCCGTGAACAGATTTGTCAGAGACGAGGCTACAAAGGATGAGGTCTACAAGCAAGAACTCATCATGAAGCAGGCAAAGATCACCGTCGGTTAACGCCCC
>ERZ779951.191-NODE-191-length-12774-cov-1.8404_pt1 | contig 12774 bp, 7 predicted proteins | sample MGYA00511584_ERZ779951 | MGnify/ENA primary metagenome ERZ779951 (study PRJEB29588, sample SAMEA2149539) | human gut metagenome | biome: human gut; feature: human-associated habitat; material: faeces | place: Denmark | collected 2008/2010 ... | reverse complement strand
ATCTCGTTCTCCATACACCCTCCGGCTTATACAGATACAGAGCTATAACGCCTATATGGTTTATGATCCTCTCAAGACTCACGCTTCCTATCGTAACGTCTGATCGAAGCTCAAACAATACCATATACGCCTTCTTGTCACCATATTCAAACTGGTTGACAAATCCACTGACTACATATCTGTCCTTGTCGTTAACTATAAGTCCAAGTCTGTGCCATATGATAGCCTTCTTGTCGTCAAGTGTCGGCCAGAACTCATCGCTGACCATAAACTTATCCGGCTCCATGGCAATGGATTCAACATCCGAACCCACGATCTTAACTGCGGCATTGTTTATGCTGAGGACTTCACCATCCTCGCAGAACACAACCGCAGGATATTCAACTATTCCCAGAAAATCTGAATAACCACTAAGTCTGTTTATCTCCATAAATATCTCTCCATATATCCACTGCACAAGTGCAGTTTTATCCCATTATTATACACCCCGTATATTATTTACCCCTTAATGCACATAAAACTTTCCTATGTCCCATCACATAGAAAAGTTTCATGTTACCATATATCATATATTACTACTGTGCATCCTCAGCATCACTAACCATAGCAGTTGCCTCGCTCTTCAGTCCGGTAAATGCCTTGTCGGCAACATCCTTTGTTGAAGCACATGCAGAAATAACATTGTCCAGTGATGACAGAAGATCTGACATATATCTGCTTACGCTCTCGCACTCCTTCTTCACATTGTTGCGAAGTCTGGCTGCATTTCTTGTATTGGCAGCATCCTTCTGAGCTTCCTCTCTCATAACCTTGCACTCGTAATCTGTCTTTGCCGACAGAGCCTCTGCATCTGCGTGAGATTTATTTCTTGTCTTCTCTGCCTCTGAGTATGCCTCATCCTTCATGCTGTTGCACTTTGCCTCGGTCTGATCATACATCTGCTGGCACTGTATCTCTGTATCTGTCTGGAGCTTTGTGCATCTCTCCTTGACATCTGTCTCGTATGCCTCGAGCTCTGCAGTTATAGTATTCTTCTTGTCTGTGCACTCCTTCTCAGTCTGTGCGATCAGTGCGTCTGCGCTCTCACGGGCCTCAAGAAGTGTTCTTGATATTGACTCGTATCTTCCTGCATTCTCAAGCTCTCTCTGCTTGTATGCATTGATCTGCTCCTTGAGTGACTCTATCTCGCTCTCCTGCTCTGAATTGGTCTTCTTGAGAGTCTCTATGGTCTTGGAAGACTCTGTCATATTGACCTCTCTCATGGTCTTGAGACTCAGAACAGCCTCGCTGAGCTTGTTGACGTTCGCCTTAAGCTCCTCTACTTCTTTATTGTGCTTTTCCTTAAGTTCATCAATATAGTAATCAACGGATGCCTTATCATATCCACCAAACTTCACTGTCTTCAGTGATTCTACTCTATCGTCAGTTACAACATCTTCTACCTGTTTTGCCATGACCTTACCTCCGAAAAACTAATCCTATTGTAGATACTCCGTAATTATAGCACACATAATTCTGTAAGCAAAGTATTTTTACCTTTTATGATTACAAACCACTTTTTTTATGCTATATTGTAACTGCTCATTGAATTTAAATTTTACGGAGGATCATATAGATGAAACACCATTCAAAACTTGTCATATTAGGTCTCGCGGCAACCCTCGTGATGACATCACTCACAGGCTGTCTTCACCGCAAGAAGACCACCTATCAGACATACATGCAGAACATTCTCGACGTCAACTACAAAGGAAGCTTTGACGGATACGTGAAGGACAACGACGGCTCCGAGGAGGACGCCTCAGCCATGTACAGCGACAGCATAGATTATCTGGCCGGCCAGCTCATCAATCATTACTCACTGAACAACGCAGAGACAGACGAGGTGGATGCTATATTTGACGAGACCGCAAAGGTCATCTACTCCAAGGCCAAATACGAGGTGTCAAGAGCCTATAAGAGCGGAAGCGACTACTATGTGGACGTGACCGTGTATCCTATGGACATTCTCAATCAGGCATTTGACGATGTGTTCGCATATATCGACGACTATAACAAGAAGATCAGCGCCGGCGATTTCAACAACACCACAAAGGAAGATTACGAGAAAGAATTTGCCCAGGGCGTGTCGGATATCCTTCAGAATAAAGCCGCAGACATGGATTACCGCAGTCCTGTTGTGGTCTCTGTGAAGATAACCGATGACGGCGACTATTACTGTGCTGACCCGGCGGGGCTGTCCCAGGTTGATGCATCCATGCTTGCAATAGAGGGTTCCCAGCAGAGCTCAGGCTCTGACAGCTCTGACAGCTCAAGCGAGGACAGTTCAGAAGGCGATATCTCCTCGGGTGGCGAGACCGCCGAGTAACTATATGCATTAAGAATGTGTCTTAAGAATATACATTAAGAAAAGCTCAGCCTGTGTGATTTCTACTGAATCCATCACACAGGCTGAGCTTTATATATATGTTATCTCCGGCTACTTTCTCACCCTGACTGACTTTGTCTTGCTCCATGCTGAGTAGCATCTTGTGCCAAACTTGTTCGAAAAGCTTCTAACCCTTACATAATATGTTTTTCCGCCTTTAATCCGCTGCTTTGCTCCAAGACTCGCAGTCGTCTTGCTTCCACCGCTTAACACCGTGAATGCATATGTACCCTTTTTAAAGTTTGATGTTGTTGAATACTGGATCTGATAGCCATCTGCGCAGCTTATCTTTCCCCACTTTAATCTTACAGACGCAGCCGATGGGCTCTTTATCTGGCTTATACCTGGTATCTTCGGGCTGACAGTAACAGGTATTATCTTCTTCACCTTCACATGATTCGAATCTCCAGCATATACGGTGATGTTTGCCTTGCCTATATACCGGGCTGCGATCGTTATTGTTCCAGCAGAGTCTACCTTTACAGCTTTTTTATCCGAGCTGTAGCTGAGCTTTCCGGCACGTGCGCTCACGCTCTGTGAAATAGATATTCTCTTCGAGCTGGTTGACATCTCTATTCTGTAGCTGCGCTTTTTCAGCGTTATGCTGTTCGGCGCCTTTTTGATCGTAAAATTGATCGTCTTCTGTCCCTGATATGTGCCAGCGCCTATAATTACAGCCTCTGCTGTTCCGGCTGCTTTGTTCTTATTGTATGAAACCGTATAATCTGTATCCTTCTCCAGCGTTTTGTCGCCAAGCTTTACTGTTACAGCCGGCTTCTTCGAATTACCATCATATGTATATTCTGTCTTGTTAAGTGTAACCTTTGCTGACGATATGCTCTTACGCGTGAGCTTTGAGCCATACGCATAGCTAGTCTCACCCTTTTCTCCACAGTATACACATGCATAGTAATACTCTGCCGGAGAATCATAATCTGCTGCCTTCTTCAGATATCGTGCAGTTGTTTTCTTTGCTGTGTAGCTGTGATCGACTGGGTCTGTTGCTGTACCGGTTTCAAAAATCTCACCACACATGCTGCAGACAACATCTCCTGTATATCCGCCGCCCATACAGGTAGCTTTCTTCTCTCCTACAAGCGTTCTATCATGGTCTGTCTTTGGAAGAATCTCAGTAGTCCTGCTGAGTTCTGCCTTGCACATGGTGCAGTATATAACCTTGTCTCGGCTGCCTTCAGCCTGACATGTAGCCAGATTTACATTCTCATACACAGCCTTTCCCTGGGTATGTCCGAGTGGCTCTGTCTTCTCATCCTTTGTCTTTTGGCATCGCTCACATGTGTATCTGATCAGACCTTCTGCTGCACACAAAGCTTTTTTCTTAACCACGCCTGAATCCCATCTATGTCCCAATGCACCAATGGCTATCTTCTTGGTACTCTGATAACTCTTGCCATTCAGCGTGCATTTTGCTGTACACACCTTTGCACCATCGTTCTCGCAGGATGCCTGCGTTATCTTGCTTGTTACAGTCATCGGTTCACTGATCACATGACTCGAATCTCTGGTACAGGTGAGAACCAGCTTGCAAGTGTTGCCATTTGCTGACCACTCATACTTTGGGGCGTAATCATGTCCCAGGCTATCCCCGTGTGTAAATGTCTTTTTGCGATTCACTCTTCCACAGTTATCACAGGAATAATAATATTTCGCAGCAGTTGTACAGGTCGCAGCCTGTGCAAGAGTTTCATCATTTACTATTTCCGCAGTGTATGAATGTCCGCCTATCTCTGTTATATCAAGTTCATACTCAGCCTTCACCCACGGATTATATTTACTGGCAACCGTAATCGTTACAACGCCGTTGCCGATTGCCGAAAGTGATGCCGCAGTCCTAGACACTTCATTCACCTTTACAACAGTCTCATCCGACGATGTAACCGCATACTCATGTATGTCCGCTCTCGTTGGCCAATCCATTATATTTATACTCAGTTCCGCTCCAATTTCATACTCACTTGGTGAAGTAGTCCTGTTATCGCTGTCCTTCTCCTGCCAATACACATATCTGATACTGGTAGGAAGTGACACGATCTTCTCATATCCGCACTTTGAACACGTCTCTACTGTCTGACTTTCACCCTCATCTGCCTCTGATATGACATACTCATGTCCCCCCTGATCTGCCACATTGAACGTGTATTCCTGACAAATTGAGCTGTCATATTTATGAACTATTCTTATGGTTACATCACCTGTTCCGACCGCCGTAAGCTTAGCATCATATCTTCTATAAGAAGATTCCGGATCACTCACTTTTACAATACCTTCATCCGATGATGTAACTATAAACTCAGAGTTGTCGACCTTCGTTGGTGCATAATCTACTTCCAGATTGATCTCATCACCTACTTCCACATCAGCAGGCTTGTAATATCCATTACTATCACTCCACCATACAGTACGTGTTATCGCCGTCGGGATTGTCACCGTTTTTGTCGTCCCGCACTTTGAACAAATTTTTTCTGTCTCTCCAGATCCCGGTTCTGCCTGACTTATTACATAGTCATGACCACCCACATCTGTTACCGACACAGTGATTACCCTCTTCATATCCGGATTCACGACCGGATATACAGTAACCGTCGTCTCACCTATCTTATTCATATGGAATGTTCCAGCATAGTTAGACGAAGGGGTATACGAAATAATAGACGGGTCTGCTATATCAAACACGAATTTGTCATCGGATTTGCTATCTGATGCCGTCGAGAAAGATATGTATGTCTCTATATCCTTTCCTACTTCGAACTCCTGATCATATGTGGCTGATGAAGCAGTTTCCGATAATCTCCAGTACACATACATCGTCTTTGGTCCTGTTATTTTACATCTCGTACATACGCCATCTGTAAAGCTATGCCCAAGAGCCGGAACCTCATCCTCTATCTTTTTGTAGCCACATTTAGCGCATGTGTATACTGTTCCACCTGTCTCTGTACATGTGGCCTCTTTTTTCACACCTTCACCATACACATGCTCCGTGCATGCATCATACCGCTGTCCAAGCAGCTTATCCAGCTTGGCCTGCGCTGCATCCACCTTTTTCTGCCACTTCTCCGGATCTACAGTCTCATAATATTCATCAAACAGCTTCTCAAATTCAGCTATTGTGTACACCTCATATTGGCTAGTATAGTTTGAAAGCTTGCTTGCATTGAAGCATGAAGTATTGCCATACCTGCCATAGAGTGTGAATCCGACTCCCATCACCTGATCTGCTGCCCAGAACATATTGGTATAATGTCCAACCGTGACTCCCTCCGAATCCGCCTTTTGTTCAACAGCTGTAAGCTGACTCTGCGAAGTTATGGATGAATATCCCAGCTCATCCCTTATCTTGTTAAAAGATGCCTTCTCACTGTTCCATCCTGCCGCCGGATCAGTATATCCAAACGCCAGATTCTCACATGACACCTGAAGAAGTGAATGATTTGTGAGTCCTGCACCTCTGTCCGCGCCTGACTGTGCCACCGCCATGAAATAGAAATTAGTCTTAGCCGCATTCCTCTTCATTGCCCCGACATAGTTTTCGTCTGTGTCCCTTAACGAATTAATTTTATTCAATACCGCAAATGTCGCCTTTGTGTTTTCAAGCGATATGGCGTCTTTCTTATCTCCGGTAACAACAACCTTGTTATTTCTCGATTCCGGAAGACCTGTATTATTTCCTCCCGCCCACTTGGAGAAATCTTCCTCACATGCCTCCTGCAGGACAGCCTTGGCCCGATTCAGATCATATTTCTGTTTTGTTGTCAGGTTGCTTTTCGCAAGCATCCAGTCTACAAAACCTATAGAGCCCTGATCATATACGGTCATCACTTCACTCTGATCTTTCTTCACCTGTTCCAACTCACTCTGAGCCTCTTCTATCTGCTGGTCAAGGGTACTGGCCTTAACAGTCTGAATACCTGTCGTCTGAATACCTGCCGTCAGCATCAGCACTGCACACATTACCACTGTTGCTGCTTTTTTACACAGTGTCCTTCCCGATAAGCTTCCTTTTCTTTTCATAATCTTTGATACTCCCCCTTTTTTCACATTCTATTTATATTACCCCTTTACCCACATGTACTCCGGCGCACCTATGCAGGGGATTTATTATAAAATAAGGAGACTCATTATAATAATAAACAAGTCTCCTTATCCAGTATAATATACTATTTTATTTCTCCTTGAAGGTGAACTCCTCGTTCGCAAGCTTGAATCTGATACCATCTATGAGCATCATATCCGTTCCGCTGCTTATGATCTTGCCACCAAGGTAAGTGTGGTTGGTCGACTTGTTATCTCTCAGATAGTACACGCCGTTGACATTGATAATGTAAGCATGGCGGCGGCTGACTGAATTGTTGTCAGTTACCTGATAGTCAACTCCCTGTGTAGACTTACCGATACAGAATATCGGCTTGTCGATCCTTATCCTCTCACCTGTTCTGGTTCTTATGATGACAGGGCCGCTCTTGCCACGGTTGTTGGCTGTGAGAACTGTTGTCGAACCGTCATCGTTGTCATCAAATCCAATATCATTTGATGAGAAATCCTTAACTTCCTTTGCAAGCTTGAATGAAGAAGTTGTAACATGAGGAGTCTCAGGAACCTCTACCTTAGCCACATTGACCGGGCTGACTCCCGCTGACTTCATAAGCTCCTGCTCATCCTCAGGATGTGCTATATTGTCATTCTTCAGGTCTGTTATAAACTTATAAAATTCTGACAGATAAAATGTAGGATTGTGATCAAAGTATTTGATAAGCTCATATCCGGCATCGGATGCCTTCTTATTCGCAAACTTCATATTGCCCATAAGATCCCTTATAAACTTCTCCATATTACATCTGTCCATAGGCTTATCTATAGGCAGGAATATGAGCTGAACAGCCATATTCTGGAAGTCTATATACATATATCCCTTATTCAGTATAACCTTTCCAATGGACAGATCATTCGCCTTGAGATACATGAGCTGATCTGCAATACTGAATATCAGATCAACCAGCTCATCCTTGTGTATCTTCTTCTCAAGGAACTGATTCATGGTAGTCATGGCTGGAATAGAATATGTCAGAGCTCTCTGACCATCTATATATTCCTCATGGCAGAACGCATTATTGCCCACAAACTGAGCATTGTACAGCTCTACCTCATTGTGAAGAACCTCTACATCGTCTTCAATCTTAAAGTACAATTTGTACTCATCACACAAATACATCTTATCACTCATATAAAACCCTCCGATATTTATCGCACGATATCCATGTAAGTCCCGGAGTCAATTATTCTACTGTAACTGACTTTGCCAGATTACGTGGCTTATCTACGTCCAACCCCTTTGCATCGGACGTGTAATACGCTATAAGCTGCAGGATGACAGCAGCCGAAAATACCGTGAACAATCCATCCTGCTTTGGTATGGATATGTGTTTGTCACATACATCTTTATCATTGTACTCTTCATCCATGCTGACAAGAATGACGTATGCGCCTCTTGCCTTAACCTCGCGTATATTGGAAATCATCTTTCCGTATACAGATTCCTGTGTAGCCAAAGCTATGACCGGAACGTTCTCAGTTATGAGTGCTATCGTTCCATGTTTTAACTCCCCTGCCGCATAAGCCTCAGCGTGAACATAAGAAATCTCTTTCAGCTTCAGTGCACCTTCCAGTGACAGTGTATAATCCAGTCCTCTTCCTATGAAGAATGCATCCGGAGCCATCTTTATATAGTTTGCAACTGTCTTTACTTCATCTGCCTGCTTGAGTGTCTCCTCTATCACCGGGATAACGCCCTGAAGCTGTCTGATGAATGCCTTTGCCCTGTCCTCAGAGTATATACCCTTGACATAGCCAAGTCTGCATCCAATGAGATACATTGCAGCCATCTGTACCGAATATGCCTTGGTACTTGCAACTGCGATCTCAGGACCGGCATGTGTATAAAGGACGTAATCGCTCTCTCTGGCGATGGTCGATCCCTTTACATTGACTATGGACAGAACCTTTGATCCACATCTCTTGGCAAGTCTGAGTGCCTCGAGTGTGTCAATAGTCTCTCCTGACTGTGATGTAACTATTACGAGAGTCTTTTCATTTATGAGTGGTTCCTTGTATCTGAATTCTGATGCTATCTCAACATTAACAGGAATCTTTAACTCCTTCTCAATCATGGTCTTGCCGACTATTCCGGCGTGCATAGCTGTTCCGCATGCAACCACTGTGATGTTCTCAAGATTCTTAAACACCTCATCATCGATGCCGTCCTCAGTGAAATCAGGAAGCTCATTCACTATACGAGGAGTTATCGTGTTTCTCAGTGCCTCTGGCTGCTCATAGATCTCCTTCAGCATAAAGTGCGGATATCCACCCTTCTGAGCTGCCGTTATGTCCCATGTTATCTTGAGCATCTCCGGCTCTACCATGTTCCCCTTCATGTCTTCTACTTTGATGCCTGTGCTTGAGAGTGTCAGTATATGATACTCCGGCACAACAAAGTATTCCTTTGAAAATGATATTATCGCTGTGAGGTCTGATGCAATGATCGATCCCTCATCTGTGTATGAAGCGATCATCGGACTTACATTTCTCACTGCGTATATCTTGCCCGGTCTGTCTGCAAACATAATGCAGAGTGCAAATGAACCGGCTATAGCCTTAACAGCCTTTCTGATAGTCTCGATGGGATTGCCATCGTACAGTGTGTCCAGAAGTGCTGCTACTACCTCTGTGTCCGTCTCAGATACCAGCCTGTCGGCCAGTCCGTATTCTCTCACAATGTCGTTATAGTTCTCTATAATTCCATTATGTATAAGTGCCACATCTCCGCACCTATGTGGATGTGCATTCACATCCGTAACTCCGCCGTGAGTAGCCCATCTCGTATGGCCTATTCCACAGGTTGATCTGTACACAGGACTGTCGTCGCTGCACATCTCCCTGAGGTCTTCCACTCTGCCGGCTTTCTTCTTGATCGTCAGTGTATCATCATCATTAAGCAGTGCTATTCCCGCACTGTCATATCCCCTGTACTCGAGCTTTGCCAGTCCGTCAATAAGAATGTCCTTGGCTGGTTTCTTTCCTACATATCCTATGATTCCACACATATTAAATTAATCTCCTTTCGGCTTATAACCACGCTGTATACTGATAATATTATAATATGGCGCACTTAAAAAAGGTGAAGCCACCATACATAACAGCTATGGGTGTCCGGTCATGATTCTTTGTTTTGGAGTTACCCCCATATTTGGATATCATGTGCGCATCCAGACTCTGCGTGAAGGCATCCGCCGAATATTCGATAACCTTCAACCTCGTTATCCCTGAAAGCCAAAGCCCAGGGGTCATGGCGCTAAGATTTCTAAATCTTTCCAAAGGCACACTCCTCCTGTCCGTGCACCTAGCAAAATTCTATCATGAAACATCTAATAAATCAATGCAGAAAGGCCTCTGCGTATAATCTTTGTAACATAAAATTTACTTCAGCTTTATAAATAAAAACAGGGAAACACCACGGATCCCGGCCGTGTGCCCAGCCTGTGATGCTTCCCTCATTATATCCACTATTTTATATCTTAGCTTATAAAGCATCCACCTGGGAAGTCCTTCTCGGTGGTCAGGAGTGACAGATTACCCTCAGGATCCTCTGCGCACAGAAGCATACCCTCTGATACGACTCCGGCAAGCTTGCATGGCTTGAGGTTTACTATAGCCACAACCTTCTTGCCAACCATATCCTCAGCGGAATATGTACCCTTGATTCCGGACACAATCTGCTTCACATTGTTCTTGCCAAAGCTTACCTGTGAGCAGAGAAGCTTTCTTGAATTAGGAACCTCCTCACATGCAACAATCTCGCCGATCATGAGCTGCATCTTCTGGAACTCCTCAATGCTTATCTCCTGCTTGTCAACTACATCAGGATTGGCCTTGAGTGCCTGGACCTTCGCCTCAGCTATCTTGATCTTCTTGGTCTCAGCAGAATTCTCCTTCTCTTCCTTCTGCTTCTTGGCCTGCTCGTACATGGACTCCTTCTCCACTGGAGCGAACTCGGCAACCTTAGCCATAACTTCCTTCACGTCAAGACGTGCGAATAGGATCTCAGGCTGCTCTGTTACCTTTGTTCCTGACTTGTACAGACCAAACTTTCCAAGCTCTGTGACCTTTCTCTTCTCGGTATTGAGCTGTGCCATGATCTTCTCAGTTGTCTCAGGCATATATGGCTCAAGGAGTGTTGCACCTATAACGATGCTCTCGACAAGGTTGTACAGAACTGTGTTCAGTCTGTCCTTCTTGTCCTCCTCCTTTGCGAGTGCCCAAGGCATTGTCTCATCTATGTACTTGTTGCATCTCTTGAACAGTGCAAATATCTCTGTGATCGCATCTGCAACCTTGAGCTTATCCATGCACTCTGCAACCTTGTATCTGCAGTCCATAACGACCTTCTTAAGATCCTCATCGACAGGCTCTGTGACGTTGGTATTTGTCACAATGCCACCGAAATACTTGTTTGACATCGATATGGTTCTATTGACCAGATTTCCAAGTGTATTTGCAAGCTCTGAGTTGAGTCTCTCAACCATGAGCTCCCATGAGATAACTCCATCATTCTCAAATGGCATCTCGTGAAGAACAAAGAATCTGACAGCATCCACGCCAAATATATTGACCATATCGTCAGCGTACATTACGTTGCCCTTCGACTTACTCATCTTGCCATCACTCTGGAGGAGCCAAGGATGACCGAATACCTGCTTTGGAAGCGGAAGTCCGAGTGCCATCAGCATGATAGGCCAGTAAATGGTATGGAATCTCAGGATATCCTTGCCAATCAAGTGAAGATCTGCCGGCCAGTATTTATAAAACTTCTCATCGCTCTTTCCATCTACGTCATATCCAAGTCCAGTTATGTAGTTTGAAAGCGCATCAACCCATACATATACAACATGTTTTGGATCAAAGTCTACCGGAATTCCCCACTTGAATGATGTTCTTGAAACACACAGGTCCTGAAGTCCCGGCTTAAGGAAGTTGTTAACCATCTCGTTACGTCTTGACTCAGGCTGTATAAACTCAGGATGCTGCTCTATATGCTTCATGAGCTTGTCCTGATACTTGCTCATCTTGAAGAAGTATGCCTCCTCCTTGGCCTCCTGAACAGGTCTTCCACAGTCCGGGCACTTGCCATCTATGAGCTGTCCGTCTGTGAAGAACGACTCACATGGTGTACAGTATTTTCCTACATAATGTCCCTTATATATATCACCCTGATCGTACAGCTTCTTAAATATCTTCTGTACCTGCTTCTCATGGTAATCATCTGTTGTACGGATAAACTTGTCATATGAAGTATTCATGAGATCCCATATTCTCTTGATCTCACCTGATGTCTCATCAACGAATTCCTTTGGGGTCTGCATGTTCTCAAAAGCCTTGTTCTCGATCTTCTGTCCATGCTCATCTGTTCCTGTCATGAATCTTACATCATAACCTGCGAATCTCTTGTACCTTGCAATGCTGTCAGCCAACACGATCTCGTAGGTGTTGCCTATATGAGGTTTACCTGATGCATATGCAATGGCGGTTGTAATATAATACGGTTTTTTTGCCATTTCAAAAACCCTCCCTGAAAAAATACTACAAGCACAAATGAAATGCTTGTGCAACTTTACCGAAAAACTCCTCGGTAATTGTAAATTATATGCCTTTTTATTATTTATTGTCAAGAAGATGGGATATTAAATAAGTCTGTTACGATGGTCATTCTATAACGCTGCCAATAAACTTGTCATCGTCTCTCTCTCAAAAGCGCATCACATTCCTGAGAACGGCAAACATCACCGCCCCGGCAATACATATAAATATAAGTATATTGTCAAATCGCGATAATTTTCTGTTTCCATATCTTACGAATACATAATCGTTTTTTACAATTATGTATGCCAACGCCGGAAGAGCTATAAACATAAATTGATTATAAGCAAATGCCTTTGCAAGATCCAGCTTTACGGCCGCAAGGATAGCCCGTGTTATCCCGCATCCTGGGCATAAAAATCCGGTTATCTTTCTGAATATACATGGTATGGCAAGTCCTGTCACTCTTATGAATATATAATAGAGGATGCCTATCCCCACGAGGATGGCATCCCTTTTAATTATCGCATTTCTTCTTGATTTCTGTATCTGATCCATGCTCTGTATTTCTTTGTCTCCGCCGACTACTGCTGGCTGTTATCACTGCCTGAAGCATCTGCTGATGTGTTAATATTCTGATCTGACTGCTGGCCAAATGTATTCTGGTCTAAACCGGCCTGCTGACCATATCCCTGCTG
>ERZ779951.186-NODE-186-length-12964-cov-2.23015_pt1 | contig 12964 bp, 8 predicted proteins | sample MGYA00511584_ERZ779951 | MGnify/ENA primary metagenome ERZ779951 (study PRJEB29588, sample SAMEA2149539) | human gut metagenome | biome: human gut; feature: human-associated habitat; material: faeces | place: Denmark | collected 2008/2010 ... | reverse complement strand
ATATAAATATTTGGGATAGAATATGAGTACAGAGAGTTTTTTACGTTCACTCAAAGACAGATACCCCACTTCTTTACCCCCTTTCCGGTCTTTCCGGCATGCGGAGGTGCACATCAGAACGGCACATCGGGAACCGGACCGCCAAACGGATTTTCGGGTTGCGGAGCCATGTCTACGGGAGGAGGAACGAACGATTGCCCTCCGCCGCCGTTGTTCATTTTCGAACGGAGAACCGGAGCCGTATTTTCCTCGCCGGGCATCGGTACAATCATTTCGTCGTCCGGATTTTGGAAGCGGGCAAATTCGGCGCGGAAACGCAGCAGCACGTCGCCTACCGCACCGTTACGATGCTTGGCGATGATGATTTCCGCCATACCGTGAAATATCTTATAGTATTCCGGACGGTGGATGAAGCACACCATATCGGCATCCTGCTCGATGGCTCCCGATTCACGCAAGTCGCTCAACTGAGGACGCTTTCCGTCGATACCTTCACGACTTTCCACTCCACGGTTCAACTGACTCAGGGCGATGATTGGAATGTTCAGCTCCTTGGCAAGTCCTTTCAACGAACGCGAGATGGTACTTACTTCTTCCTGACGGCTGCCGAACGACATACCGCTGGCATTCATCAGCTGGAGGTAGTCGATGATGATAATCTTCACATCGTGCTCGCGTACCAGTCGACGTGCCTTGGTTCGCAACTCGAAGACGGACAGTGAAGGGGTATCGTCGACATAGAGCGGAGCATCGTACAGTTCCTTGATCTTGTAGTCGAGCTGTCCCCATTCGTAAGGAGCAAGCTGTCCGCTCTTGATTTTCTCACCGGGAATCTCGCAGACATTGACGATCAGACGGTTCACCAGCTGCACGTTACTCATTTCAAGAGAAAACAGCGCAACAGGTACTTTGTTGTTTACCGCCATGTTCTTTGCCATGGAGAGCACGAAAGCCGTCTTACCCATCGCCGGACGGGCAGCTATGATAATAAGGTCGGAATTCTGCCAGCCGGAAGTCATCTTGTCAAGCTGGTGGAAACCGCTCGACAAACCGCTCAGACCGTCGGTACGTGCCGCCGCTTTCTGAAGCATCTCATACGCTTCCTGAATGACAGGATTGATCTGCGTATAGTCCTTCTTCATGTTCTGCTGCGAGATTTCGAAGAGCTTTCCTTCGGCTTCCTGCATCAGGTCGTCCACGTCCTGCGTTTCGTCGAACGCTTTTGTCTGGATATTGCTGGTAAAAGAGATCAGCTCGCGTGCCAGAAACTTCTGGGCGATGATGCGGGCATGGTATTCGATGTGGGCAGAAGACGCCACCTTGCCACTGAGCTGGGTGATGTAAAAAGGTCCGCCCACCTCGTCCAGGTCGCCGCGTGAGCGCAACTGTTCTGTCACCGTCAGGATATCAATCGGTTTCTGCTGTATCGCCAGGTCGGTGATGGCTGCATATATCAACTGATTGCGGTGTTCGTAAAAAGATTCGGGACGGAGGATTTCGCTCACAAGCGAATATGCATCCTTTTCAATCATCAATGCTCCCAGCACAGCCTCCTCCAGTTCGGGAGCCTGCGGCTGCAAATGTCCGTATTCATCAACAGGCTTTGTCTTGGTCGCCTTTGGGACACGGGTAGTTCTTCTCGTTTCTGCCATTTCTCTCTTTTGAATTTTTAATTCCGCAAAGATACGAAAAAGCTTCATTTGTCACGAATCGTAATCTTATGAAGAATGAAAAAAAGCATAAAGTTTCACTATTGGGTATCGCTCCTGCCTAAATAAATCTGGCCGGTGAATGAAAGGAATTCATTCACCAGCCAGCCTATCACATCGTTCAGTCACGATGATATTTACATTACCAAGCACATTTTTTATTATAAGCCTAAATCCTTGAACGTACGGGGAGCTGGTGTCTTAGGCAATGGCTTACGGTCTTTCAGCTGTTCCAAAGCTACCTCAATAGCCTTTTCCAGTTGCTGATCCTCGCCCATCTGTTCCTTCACCGGATCGTTATCGATCAGGATATCCGGATCTACGCCATGATTCTCGACAATCCACTGGCCGGTCTTCGCATCGTAATTGGTGAAGAAAGGAACACGGATGTCTGTACCGTCCATATAAGGCAGAGAACCGCTGATACCGATAATGCCGCCCCATGTACGGGTACCAATGACTGTACCAAGATTATTGGCCTTGAAGCTCCACGGGAACAGGTCACCGTCGGATGCAGAGTATTTATTAATCAACAAAACCTTCGGACCATACTGGGTACCATCGGGGATTGTTCCGTTCTTGCTCGAAGTACGATACATGGTCATACGGTATGGTTTACGGAGCAGACGCTCGATGATCATCGGTGAAACATTACCGCCACCGTTGGCACGGTCGTCGATAATCAACGCTTCCTTATCGAGCTGAGGATAGAAGTAACGGGCAAACTCATTCAGCCCTTCAGGACCCATATCGGGAATATAGATATATCCCACACGACCTTGTGTTGCTTCTTCTACCCGTTTCAGGTTCTTCTGTACCCAGTTGTAATGATATAACGGGTATTCATTATCGGTAGGCGTAACGACCACCTTTCGTCCTCCTTTGGCTGCCTGTGTATTGATAGTCAGTTCTGTCAAGACATTTGCCTTACCAACCAGCAGCTTGTAGATATTATCGACTGTAGTAGTCGATACTCCGTCGATAGCAGTAATATAATCTCCTTCATGGATATTCAAGCCTACCTCCGCCAACGGTGAGCGCAGGCTCTTGCTATAAGGTGCTCCCGGGATAATCTTGTCAATGCGGTAATATCCGCTTCCGTCACGACTCAATTCGGCTCCCAGCAATCCCATCGGAATGCGTTCGGCACGCTTACATTCGCCCGGATTGACATAAGCATGTCCGCAAGCCAGCTCACCGATCATCTCATTGATAATATAGTTCAGATCGAAACGTGTTTTGGCATGCGGTACCAGCACCTGATACTTGGCCTTGATGGCTTTCCAGTCTACTCCGTGCATATTCTCCAGATAGAATCCGTCACGATAGGCTCTCCAAGCCTCATCGAAAATCTGTGTCCACTCCTGATTGTAATCGATGGTTGCCACCATATCCGACAAGTTGACCGGATCTTTCAACGCAACCTTTCCGGTAGAGAGCTTAGACACATACCACTTGTTCTTCTGTAAATAGATGATTGACTTGTCCGATGTAGGATTTCCTGCCAGTCGGGCGTTTTCTGCAACCACCTCATCCTTTTGGGTATCCAGATTAAATGCGTGAACATCTCCTTTGCTTTGATACCAGATAGCCTTTCCGTCTGAATAAAAATTATAATAGTTATCGGCATCCAGCGGAAGCTTGATGATACGGGCATGCATGTTATCGGTATCAACTTTCATTCCGGTGCTTTCTTTCTTATCGTCTTTCTTCTTGTCGGATGCGGCAGTCGCGGTGTTATCCTTTGAATCTGCACCCGAAGCATCCTCACCCAGGAACGGAGAAGGAGTAGATAAGGCCAGAGGTACCAGATAAATGCCTCCCATACGGGTATAGACATGATTCCATTCCAACCGTCCGTAAATCGGATTGAAGTCTCTGTCGGAACTGAATATCAAGTATTTTCCGTCGGAACTGAATGTTGGTTCAGAAGAGTTATACCATTTTTCTGTTACCGGATATTCCTTTCCCGACGTCAAATTATAGATATAAACTACCGACAAATCATTCGAAGCCGGTTTCGTATATGTGATCCACTTGCTGTCGGCAGAGAAAGCTACATCCCGAAATTCTGCTTCAGGATTCTGCATCAACACTTTCTTGGTCTTGGAAGCCACATCCACCACCACAATCCGATTCTTACGGTCTGTATACAGAATAGTCTTGTTATCAGGGCTCCACGCGAACTGACGGATATAAGTGTCGTTATCCTTGGTCAATTGAACAGGTTCTCCTCCTTCCGCCGGCTCAAGCCAGATTTCAGTTTCACCCGTACGATCGGAAATATAAGCAATGTTTTTACCGTCGTACGACCATTCGGCATCTCTTTCATGAGCTCCCGGCGTACGGGTAATGTTACGGGTAACTCCTTTCGCTACCGGAACGTCGAAAACTTCTCCACGGGCAGTCACGGCCAGACGCTTTCCATTAGGAGACAGACTTATGGCCGTCAAGTTGTTGGCAACATGTTTCTGCTCCGTACGGGCATACACATTCTCACCGTTCAAGGTGATATGAATCTGTTCCGACTGACGAGTCTTCGGGTCCAACCGGTAAAGATAACCTCCATGTTCATAGACAATGGTATTTCCGTCCGAGCTCGGGAACTTTACATCATAATCCGTATAGTTCGTAACCTTCTCGGTCTTTCCGGTTTTGGTGTTATAGACAAACAGATTCATCGTCATGTCACGGTCGGACGCAAAGAAGATCTCATCCCCGATCCACATCGGGAAAATATCCTGAGCCACGTTATTCGTGACATTCGTTACCTTCTTGGCTTCCGTATCATAGATCCAGATATCATCGGCCATTCCTCCACGATAATATTTCCAGCTACGGAACTCACGGAATACACGGTTATAAGCCAACTTTTTCCCATCTGGAGAATAGGAACAGAATCCACCTTCGGGCAACGGAAGCGCTTCAGACATTCCTCCTTCCTTGCCTATCCTCCAAAGTTTCCCTTCAAATCCGTCACCGATACGGTTACGGTAAACAATCTCTTTACCATCGCGCGACCAGGTCATGACAATGTTATTTGGCCCCATACGGTCACCCAAGTCATCGCGGCTGTTTGTTGAGGTATAAGTCAGACGCTGTGGTTCTCCACCATCGGATGGAATCAGATAAACCTCTGTATTACCATCATACTGTCCTGTAAAAGCAATCGCTTTACCATCTGGAGAATAATGAGGAAAAATCTCATATCCTACATGAGAAGTCAGACGCTGTGCCTCACCACCCGACAAAGGAGCACGATACAAGTCACCGGCATAAGTGAACACCACATCGGTTCCATTGGTAGAAGGGAAACGAAGCAGGCGAGCTTCATCCGCATGTACAGGAACAGTCAGTCCTGCAACAAATACCATAAAACAAATTTCCTTTTTCATAATTCTAAAACTTTATCTCTTCCACAAGCAAAGTTATGCATTTATGACTTAAAAGGATAACTTAATGTATATATTTCTAATCAACAACAAGCAGAAAGATAGAAATAAGCCTTCAATATTGAGCTTTCTAAATAAATATATGGTTTATATACAATAATCAGAACTTTTCAAAAGACTGAGTGCATACCCCAAGCCGCCGACAAGGGCCGTCATGTCTGTTCCTAATATACTATAATAAGAGGAATGAACGCAAGTCTGTAGCATCAGGGACCGCGAAACGTAAACTTGATATTGAACAAAAAAACTTTTTACCTTGTTGCTGTGAGGCCCAAATGGGAACCGGCTCGAAAAAGCAGAAAAAAGCTATTATATAAAGTTTGTTTTTCCGAGTATCCTAAATACATTTTTGAAAAAATGCCGACTAACTTTAAAAACTTTGCATTATCTTTGAAAAAACAAAATATAACGATATGATTACTTTTCCTAATGCCAAAATAAACCTTGGACTGAACGTCGTGGAGAAACGTCCCGACGGATACCATAACTTAGAAACTATTTTTTACCCGATCAGACTGCAAGATGCTCTGGAAGTAAACCGTCTGGAGGGTTCTGATTTACCTTATAAGTTTCATACTACAGGTACACTGATAGAAGGTGCTCCCGAAGATAACCTGGTAATCAAAGCATATAATCTGCTGAAAGCAGAAAATCATGAATTGCTCCCTGTCGATATTCATTTGTTTAAGCATATTCCGACCGGTGCAGGACTGGGAGGCGGTTCGTCGGACGCTGCTTTCATGATAAAACTGCTGAATGAAAAATTCAAACTCGGACTGAGTGAAGAGAAGATGGAAGCCTACGCAGCCCGATTGGGAGCCGACTGTGCTTTCTTCATCAAAGACAAACCGGTATTCGCTACCGGCATTGGAAATGTATTCGAACCGATTGAACTTTCTCTGAAAGGATACTATCTGGTTCTTGTAAAACCGAATATCTCTGTTGCCACACGTGATGCTTATGCGTCTGTGAAGCCTCAGCATCCGGAGGTTTCGCTGAAAGAAATAGCCAAACAACCGGTAGAAACCTGGAAGGATTGCATGAAGAATGATTTCGAATACAGTGTGTTCCAAAAATATCCTGAAATAGCTGCCATCAAGGACAAGCTGTACGACCTGGGAGCTGTCTATGCATCGATGAGCGGTTCCGGCTCGGCTGTCTACGGTCTCTTCAAGGAAGCTGTAGAAAATGTTGATGAAAAATTCGGCGAATGTTTCTGCCGTCAGCGTGAACTGGAATAATCTTTTATGGCAGATTTCATCGACGATAAAATACATTATCTTCCATTTGATTCCGACGGAATAGAGCTTCCGTCGGAATTTACCTATCCTTTTCATTATGTTCCTCACCCGCTGACAGTAATGGCTGCCCGTGAGGTTCAGGATTATCTGGCTTCGCGGACGGACTGGACGAAAGAGTTATCGGAAGGAAAGATGTTCGGAGTGTTGATTGTACAGACTCCCGATGGCAAAGTTGGCTATCTGGCTGCTTTCTCAGGGAATCTGGCAGGCAGTAATCTGCACCGTTTTTTTGTGCCTCCCGTATACGATTTGTTGCAGCCGGACGGATTCTTCCGCATCGAAGAGGCAAACATTTCGGCAATCAACAGACAGATTAAGGAACTGGAAAGCAGTCGGCAGTTGACGGAGATGCGAACGGCTCTGGCGGAATGTCAAGCACGGGTAGACCATACACTGGCTGAAGCCAAACAGCATATGAAGGAGGCCAAAACCGCACGTGAGCAACGACGTTCGGAAGGTGCCAGCGAGGAAGAGCAGAAGGCTATGATTCGTGAAAGCCAGTTTCAGAAAGCAGAATACAAACGTCTGGAAAAAAGACTGAAGGAAGAAGTACAGCAGCAGGCGGAAGAATTGGAGAAAATGGAGCAATTTATCCGACAGTTGAAGCAGGAACGCAAGATACGTTCGGCTGCCTTGCAACAAAAATTGTTCGAACAGTTCCGTATGCTGAATGCAAAAGGGGAAGTAAAAGACTTGTGCGAGCTATTCAAAGATACCCCGCAAGGTACTCCTCCTGCCGGAACAGGTGAATGTGCCTTACCCAAACTGTTGCAATACGCTTACCTGCATCGGCTCAAGCCGCTTGCCATGGGAGAATTCTGGTGGGGCAAATCTCCGAAAGATGAAATCCGACACGAAGGACACTTCTACCCTTCCTGCCAAGGCAAGTGCGCCCCTATCCTGAGACACATGCTGGTCGGCCTGCAAGTAGCAAAGAATCCGCTGGCCGAAAATATACATAAAAACACCGAACCTGAAATCGTTTACGAGGATGAGTGGCTGCTCGTAGTGAACAAACCTGCGGGAATGTTGTCTGTTCCCGGCAAGGAAGCATTAAATTCGGTATATCAGTTCCTGCACGAACGGTATCCGCAAGCTACGGGTCCCATACTCGTCCACCGGCTTGACATGGCAACATCCGGATTACTGCTAGCCGCAAAAGACAAGGATACCCACCAGAGATTGCAGGCTCTTTTCAGTGGAAGGCAGATAAAGAAACGCTATACTGCCATCTTGTCGGGCATAGTTGGCTCCGACGAAGGAGTCATCAGTCTGCCGCTTTGTCCGAACCTGAACGACCGGCCCCGGCAAATGGTAAGTTTCGAATATGGAAAGCCAGCCGTAACCCGCTACAAGGTATTGGAGCGGAAAAATGGAAAAACACTGATCGCTTTCTATCCACTCACAGGACGAACACATCAGTTGCGTGTTCATGCGGCTCATCGGCAAGGGCTATCTTGTCCTATCGTAGGCGATGAACTGTACGGGAAACATGCCGACAGACTGTATCTTCACGCAGCCGAGCTGAGTTTCACACATCCCGTAAGCGGAAAAACGATTACCATCTGCCGGGAAGCTGATTTTTCACTTGAATAAACGAAAATACTAAAATTTGTTATTCCCGATAAACCTTCCAGCCAGCTTTCTGTCATAGCATCAGAAAGCGCGCTAAAATAGTTTTTAGTATAAACCAAAATTACAACAACAATGAAAACAAAACGTTTATTCACAGCACTGATGATGGCAACCATGATGAGTTGCGGTATTATATTGGCACAGCCGTGTCAGAAAGATAAGAAACTTACACCGGAACAGCGTATCGAAATGCAGGTTAAAAAGGCACAGCAACGTCTTCTTCTAGATGAAGCTACCGCCGCAAAATTTGCACCGTTGTATAAAGAATATCTGGAAGCCATGCAGCAATGCAAGCCTACCTGCCCAAAACAACAAAAAGGTGAGCCCAAAGAATTGACTGACGCTGAGATAGACCAAATGATGCAGGATCGTTTCGCAGTCCGCAAAAAACTTATTGAAACTCAGGAAACGTATTACAAGAAGTTTAAAAAGATTTTAAACATCCGTCAGGTGGAAGCTCTGTTCAAGGATAATGGTCCCCGACGTGCTCATCGTCCGTGTATGAAAAACCCTCAGTTTCCTCAGATGCCTAAGGGAAAAATGGGACAAGCTCCAGCACCTTGCGACAAATGTCCGGCTTCACAGAAGTAAGGTTCTTTTAGGCAAGACTTATAAATTTGACAAAAATTCAGCCTCCAGTGAAGATGAATATATCTTTCACTGGAGGCTGATTTATTTTGGAAGTGCTTGCTCCGATTAGGCTTCCAGTCTTTTCCTGTCTGACCTTTCGTCAATCAGAATCTGACAACTCTACGTTCTAACCAAACAGAGTCTTATTATTTCGTTCAGTCCGTTAATCCTTTTTCGAAGCGATTACATCTTTTTGCAAACACCTTTTTCTCATCGCTTTAATAGGCGTGATCGTCTTCTTTCATTTCTTCTACTGTGATCGGCTTTTTGTCGATGGCTCTCCATGCATAGACAATGTAAGCCAAAACGAACGGTACAAGAATCGAAACATAAGCCATCGTAGTCAGCGTAAACTTACTGGAGCAACTGTTGGCAAGTGTCAGCGAACTTTGCAAATCGGCTGTTGAAGGATAATAAGCCGTATGGTTATATCCTACGCACAGCAACAATGCCAATACGGTAAACACTGTTCCAACTCCTGCAAACCAGATACCTTTTGTATAGGTTGTACTGAGAATACTTTTTATCAGACCGAACAGAACTCCGACAACTCCCACCAAGAATAATATCAGCAGATGAGGCATAGCCATCAGGTTATGGAAGTATTTGTACGGTTCCATCACAATGGCTTGAGTTTCCGGATCCACAGCAAATCCGTGTTTCAATAGTGTACGGATCACAAAAGCCAGGAAGAAGATCAAAAACGGTACAGCATCCGAAATCAACTGGCGGCGGCAGCGAAGGATCAGTTCCTCGTGACGAATGTTATTGATGAAATACAGATTGCCCAACAAACGTGCCAGGAAAAAGACAGCCAGTCCTAGAATCAGGTTCCACGGATCGGTAAAAGCATCCAGTCCGTGCCAGCCGTTTGCCCAACGACTGATGACCGGCATCATCTCACTGGCCATGTTTGCCTTCCGCACAATGAAGTTTGAGCCGTTGAAAAAGGTCGCTACAGCAGCTCCCAGCAATACAGGTCCTACAATTCCGTTTATCACCAGGAAATACTGATAGGTACGTTTACCCAGCAAATTACCCAACTTCGACTGAAATTCATACGAAACAGCTTGCAGCACGAAGCTGAACAGAATAATCATCCATAACCAGTAAGCACCTCCAAAGCTGGTACTATAGAACAACGGGAAAGAAGCAAAGAAAGCTCCTCCGAAAGTTACCAGTGTGGTAAACGTAAACTCCCATTTGCGTCCGGTAGAATTTACCAGCAATGTACGTTCTTCTTCAGTCCGTCCCAGACGGAACAACAGTGAGTTTCCTCCCTGTACAAACAACAGAAATACCAACAATGCTCCCAGCAAGGACACCAGGAACCACCAATAGTTCTGTAAAAATATATATGTAGTATCCATAATTTCTATGATTTAAGCAATGGTTGATTGATGTTATTATACTTCTTCCGGTCCCTTCTTGATAGCTTTCAGCATAATGCCGATTTCGGCTATCAGCAGCACGGTAAACATGATCAGGAATATAAAGAAGGTTGTCTGTACAGAGCCGGTTTCCAGTCTGGAAATGGCAGCATTCACCGGAAGCAAATCCTGAATAGCCCACGGCTGACGTCCTACTTCGGCAACTACCCATCCCGCCTGACTTGCAATATAGGCCAGCGGAATACTCCAAAGAGCAATCCAATGCAACCAATTGGCTTTCGACAACTGATGTTTCCACGACAGGAACAAAATCACGATAAAGAACAGAATGAAATACATTCCCAGTCCCACCATTACACGGAACGCCCAGAAAGACAACCATACGTTCGGAACAATCGAATTGGGATCTTTGATATATCCGTATCCGAAATAAGGCATATTTTCGTCCAGCACCTGACGAGCACGCTGCATGCCAGCCTCATTCTTTTCTTCCTTTGCCTGACGAAAATCGGAAAGAGCCTTAATGGCCATTTTCCCCTTCTCTATTTTTTCGGTAACGGAAAGAGCCTTTGAACCGTCAGGAAGCGTATATCCTCCCAACAGAAGGTCGTTTATTCCCGGAACATATCCGGCTACATCGTGAGTAGCAAGATAAGAAAGCATTTCGGGTATCTTGAGGCTACCTACTACCGTAAGTGGTTCGTGAGTACCTCCTTCGTAAAGCGCTTCCATTGCCGCCAGCTTCATCGGCTGATATTTGGCTACCTGGTAAGCCGACTTATCTCCTGAAAATGCCGTAATCAAGGCAGCAAACAATCCTACGCCTGCCGCAACCTTTATACTGGCTACAGCAAACTCCTTTTCCCGCTTGCGCAACAGATACCATGCACTTATGCCAATGACAAATACAGCACCCAATATCCAACTGCTGAGCACCGTATGCATGAACTTCATTACGGCTACGGGCGAAAAGGCAACCGAAGCGAAATCCACCATTTCGTTGCGCACTGTTTCAGGATTAAACTCCATACCTACCGGATACTGCATCCATGAGTTGGCAACCAGAATCCACCATGCGGAGAAAGTGGCTCCCAGCCCCGTCAGCCAGGTAGAGGCTAAATGAAACTTTTTACTTACTTTATTCCAGCCGAAGAACATGACTGCTATAAAAGTGGCTTCCATGAAAAAGGCCACAATGCCTTCAATAGCCAACGGAGCTCCGAATATATCTCCTACAAACCACGAGTAATTGCTCCAGTTGGTTCCGAACTGAAACTCCAGTATCAGTCCGGTGGCAACTCCCACGGCAAAGTTTATTCCGAACAACTTCATCCAGAACTTAGCCGTCCGTTTCCAAAATTCATTTCCGGAAACATAATAAAGCGTTTCCATTAATCCCATAATAACAGCCAAGCCCAAGGTAAGCGGCACAAATAGCCAGTGATACATGGCAGTCAAGGCAAACTGGGCTCTCGACCAGTCGACCATAGATGTGTCAATACTTTCTAACATAGATCTTTGATTTATTTAATTATTGAATCGGTTGAACGATGAATGAGTTCCGAGCCTACGTACTCCTGCTTTTCCTCATTCGTTTTCCCTTTCAGAAAAGACGGGAAGAAAAACAGCTTCAGGATAAAGAACATGATAAAAAGCTTTATCAAGATAAGTGCCCAAAGGGTACGTCCAAGCGTCATGCTCCGGAAACCGTCCCGATAAAACTCCCAAATACGAATAATATGTTTAATCATAGTTTATTTTTATAATGATTACAAAGTAAAGTCTTTTATCGGTAAAAAGCAAGCCTTTGTCCGGATAAAATCAGCATTAATCTAATTCATTTGAACCCCAACATAGCATATTGTATTTTTGTACCGTCAAATTAAATGAGCAGAATATGAAACAACGAGCACTATGTTTTATCGCAATCTTATCGGCGGTTACCCCTTTCTACGCTCAGGAAGAGAAAGAATGGACGCTGGAAGACTGCATCAATTATGCACTTGAAAAAAACATTCAGCTGCAACAGAATAAGATATCGTTGCAAGAGAGCGAAATAGACATAAAAAGTGCAAAAGCAAGTCTTTTTCCCAGTCTGTCATTCAGCACCGGACATAATGTAATAAACCGACCTTATCAGGAGCAAAGTGCAACGGTAAGTGGCACAGAAATCATTACCAGTGACAATAAGACTACTTACAACGGAAGCTACAGCCTCAATGCACAGTGGACACTCTGGAACGGCGGAAAACGACTCAACAATATCAAGCAACAGAAAACGAACCGAGATATTGCAGGACTTGCCGTAAACGAAACGGAGAATAGTCTACAAGAAGAAATTACCAAACTGTTCATTCAGATTCTTTATGCTGACGAGTCGATCAACATCAACAAGAATACGCTGGAGGTCAGCGAAGCAACGTTTCACCGGGCAGAAGAGCTGTTTAAGGAAGGAAGTATTTCGAAAGCCGACCTTGCCCAACTGGAAGCACAAGTGAGCAACGACAAATATCAGCTGGTTACAGCCGAAAGTTCTTTGCGCTCCTACAAATTGCAACTTAAACAATTGCTAGAGCTGGACGGTACAGCCGAAATGAAACTGGTACTTCCGGAACTGAATGATGAACACGTGATGCAAGTATTACCAAGCCAGACAGACATTTACCAGACAGCTTTGACAACCCGTCCTGAAATTCAGAGCAGCAAACTGAGCATTGAAAATGCCAAGCTCGGCATTTCGGCGGCCAAGGCAGGTTACTATCCTACAATCAGTTTATCGGCATCCAGTTCCAGTATGACAAATACTGCCAGTACAAACAACTGGGCTCAACAAATGAAATACGGCT
>ERZ779951.176-NODE-176-length-13571-cov-3.77782_pt1 | contig 13571 bp, 9 predicted proteins | sample MGYA00511584_ERZ779951 | MGnify/ENA primary metagenome ERZ779951 (study PRJEB29588, sample SAMEA2149539) | human gut metagenome | biome: human gut; feature: human-associated habitat; material: faeces | place: Denmark | collected 2008/2010 ... | reverse complement strand
AATTCTATTTTTTCTATTAAACGGAAAATGAACCATATTAGTACTGATATATATAAATAATTTAGATCATTTACTTATTGAGAAATAACAAATTCTGATTTTATTAATAATAAATTTTAACATTAACAACACATCTAATTTTAATAACATATAGACATTTTAAGTAAATATAATATTGTTATATGATAGGTATCTGTATAAAAAATGAGCAACGTAATTATGGCAGTAAATTACAGGCATTAGCAACGTTAAAAGCTTTTAGAGATTTAGGCTATGATTACAAGATAATAAAATATGGTAAAGGTGGGATATTATTTAAATTGAAATCACTACCAAGAATATTTAATATTATATTTTTAAATGACAGATATGATTCCTGGCAGAAATCATATTCATTTAAAAAGCATCCTGAAGTAAATTCAAAAATAACTTTGCGTAATAAATTATTTAAAAAATTTGACGAAGAACATTTTAATAAAGATATAGTATACGTAAAGTATTTTAAGGAGCTACAAAAAGAATCTTTGAAATATACTTCTATAATAACCTGTAGCGACCAATTGTGGTCGCCTGCTGCATTAGGTACAAATTTTTACAATTTGATGTTTGTTTCTGATAAAGTAAACAAAGTTTCTTATGCATCAAGTTTTGGCGTTTCAAAAATACCTTGGTACCAGATAAATCGGACAAGAAAATATCTCAACAGAATAGACCATATAAGTGTAAGAGAAAATAAAGGTAAAGAAATTGTCAAGGATTTAACAGGAAAAGATGTTCCAGTTCTAATGGATCCTGTCTTTATTTATACAAAAGATGAATGGCAAGATTTAGTTCCTTATGAAAATGTAAATCTTCCACCCTATATTTTATGCTATTTTCTTGGAGCAAATCTTGAATATCGTAAATCAGTAAAATCTTTGGCTGATAAATTAGGTTTAAAAATAGTAACATTACCACATCTAGATAGATATGTCGCTGAAGATGAAATATTTGCAGATTATGCATTGTTTGATGTAGATCCTAAGAAGTTCTTAAATCTAATCAGATGTGCAAAATATGTTTGCACAGACTCCTTTCACGGATGTGCTTTCTCAATTATTGAAGAAAAAGAATTCTTTATTTTTAATAGATATTCAGATAAATCGAAGAATTCAAAAAACTCAAGAATAGATACAGTATGTGAAAATTTGGGATTAAGTAATAGGCGTGTTACTGCAAACGATAATTTATACACTAAAATAGGACAATCGATAAATTATACTGATGTTAAATTAAAACTAGAAAAATATATAAATAAATCCAAGACGTACCTAAAAGAATCACTTAAATGAAACAAAATATAATACTTGCAGATTGTGTTCCTGAAGAAATAAAAACATTTGCAGAAGGATGTAATACTATTGTTGCTGATTCTAAATTTAAAATTCTATCTTCAATAAGCAATGGTAGTCATAAGGGGCTGATTAAAAATTTTCATAGGTATTTAAAATATTTTACATTTCCCTTTTTGATTTTCTTAAATAGGAAAAAATATAATGTTATTTTAGGATGGCAACAATTTTATGCTATTAATTTCGCTTTATTTTGCAGAATATTCAATGTTAAAAAAACAAATACTATAATTATTGGTAATTATACTTATAAGGCAAAAAAAGGAGTAATAGGCAGATTATATTATAAATACATGAAATATAGTTGTAGTAATAAATATATCGATTATATTCATGTACCAAGTTTTAATTATGCTGACAGAAATAGTAGAGAGTTGAATATTCCGATAGAAAAGTTCATAATACAACAATTTGGAATAGTTGATATGAGTAATTCTATAGACAATATAAAAGCACCTATGGAGAATTATTCTCTTTCTATTGGACGCTCAAATCGGGATTTTGATTTTCTTGTAAAAGTATGGTCGCAACCTTGTTTGAAAAATAATATTTTAGTTATTGCAAGTGATACGTGGAAGCCTAACCGAGATTTACCCTCAAACATTATATATAGAAATGATATAAAATATAAAGAATCTTTTGTTTGGATAAAATATAGTCAAATTTGTATCACGCCTATTGATGATATCAATTTATGTTCTGGTGATACAGTATTATTAACAGGTATGATGTTTGCAAGACCTGTAGTTATTACAAGGCCAAGTACTCTGGCAGAAATGTATGTTGAAGATGGAGTAAATGGTGTATGTATTGAAAAGGATGCAAAGAAAGCTGCGTTAATCATTTCTGATTTATTAAATGATGATGAAAAAAGAGAAACATTAGGAAATAATGCAAGAAAATGTTTCTTGGATAAATTTTCAAGAAGAAGTATGGGTATACAATTATGTAAAAAAATAAAAGAATTATCATAATGCGCATTCTACTTTCCAATAAATTCTATTACCGCCGTGGCGGTGATTGTATATACATGCTCAACTTAGAGCAGCTGTTAAAGCAGCATGGTCATGAAGTGGCAGTGTTTGCAATGGACTATCCGGAAAATATAAGTACGCCATGGAGCAAGTATTTTCCGCAGAACATGAGTAAGCTGATGGCATTTACACGTCCGTTCGGGTCTAACGAGGTGAAGACGAAGTTTAACAAGTTGCTGGATGACTTTAAGCCGGACGTGGTGCATCTAAACAACATACACACACAGCTGTCGCCTGTGATGGCGGAACTGGCGCATAAGCGAGGGATAAAGGTGGTGTGGACTCTGCACGACTATAAGCTGCTGTGCCCAAGATACGATTGTCTGCGCAACGGCACCGATATATGTGAGCTGTGCTTCAACGGCGACAAGAGTAACTGCAAGACGTATAAGTGCATGAAAGGCTCTGCGTTGGCATCGATGATAGGATATAAAGAGGCCGTAACATGGAACAGGGAGCGGCTGGAGGCATGCACGGATGTGTTTGTATGTCCCAGTCAGTTTATGGCAGATAAAATGGCACAGGGCGGATTTGACAAGAAGAAGCTGATGACGCTGTGCAACTTTATTGACGTGGACAAATGCAAGAAAGACGAATACGGCAAGGAAGACTGTTATTGCTACGTGGGACGACTGAGCCACGAAAAGGGCGTGAACACGCTGATAGAGGCAGCAAAGAACCTGCCGTATAAACTGAAAGTGATTGGAGGAGGCCCATTAAGTGAAGAGTTAAGAGTGAAGAGTGAAAAATCCAAATGCAATGTTGAGTTCTTGGGCTATAAGCAGTGGGACGAGATAAAGGGCATTGTGGGTAAGGCGCGCTTCACGGTGATACCGTCAGAATGGTATGAGAATAACCCGCTGTCGGTGATTGAGGCTCAATGTCTTGGTACACCGGTGCTGGGCGCACGTATAGGCGGAATACCCGAACTGATAGAAAACGGCATAACAGGCATGACCTTTGAAAGCCGCAACGTGGATGATCTGACAAACAAGATTGAAGCCATGTGGCACCACACATTCGACTATAAAGATATAGCCCTGACTTCACAAAAGAGATATAACAGCGAAAGCTATTATGAGAAGATAATGGAGGTATATAAGTGAATAGTGAAGAACGAAGAGTGAAGAGTGAAGAATCCAATAGCCAACGTAGTGCTTGCGACAAGAAAGCGCAGAGCGCAATTAAAAATTAAGAATTAAAAAGTAAGAAAATTGCTTCTGTGGTTTTATGTCAGTAGTTAAGAGGCTATCGCAAACACCAACGTAGTACTTGTGACAAGAATCCACAAGACACATAACAAACGCAGTTCAGCGTTAGCTAATTATGAAACGAAGTTCAGCGTTGCTAATTATGAAACGCAGTTCGGTCTAACCCAATTATGAATTATGAATTGTGAAACGCAGTTCAGCGCTAGCTAATTATGAATTCAACTCCATGCTCCTTAACTCCTAAAATTATATTTTAAAATTCTGCATCTTATTTAAATACAATATAAAGTAAAAAGATTATGGCAAACATGAATGTGCCGCGTCCAACTGACGCAAGTATTATTCTGACGTATCGTTGCCCGATGCGTTGCGTGATGTGTAACATTTGGAAAAATCCTACTGATAAGAAAGAGGAACTAAAAGCCTCTGACCTTCGTTCGCTTCCCAAATTAAAGTTCATAAACCTGACAGGTGGTGAACCTTTCATCCGTGAAGACCTGGATGAAATAGTTGAAGAGTGCTATAAGCATACTGACCGCATAGTAATATCTACGTCAGGATGGTTTCAGGATAGGGTAATAGCTTTGGCTAAAAAATTTCCTAACATAGGTATTCGCATATCTATTGAAGGACTGGCAGAGAAGAATGATGAGCTTAGAGGCCGTCAAGGTACTTTTGACAAAGCTATCAAGACATTGAAGACTCTTCAGAGTATGGGTTTGAAGGATATCGGCTTTGGCTGTACTGTGAGCAACTATAACTCGGGAGACATGCTAAAACTCTATCAGCTCTCTCTGTCTATGGGACTGGAGTTTGCAACTGCGGCTTTCCACAACTCTTATTATTTCCATAAGGGGGATAACAAGATTACAAACCATGACGAGGTGTGCGGAAACTTCAGACAACTCATCGACTGGCAGTTGAAGGAGAAAAGCCCGAAGAGCTGGTTCCGTGCATGGTTTAACATGGGACTGATAAACTATATTGAAGGCAAACGACGTATGCTGCCATGTGAGGCAGGTACGGCTAACTTCTTTATTGATCCGTGGGGAGAGGTGATGCCGTGTAACGGACTGGAGACACGAATGGACGACAAGAACGCCGGAAACAAGACGAAGCTAGACGGCGACGACATGACTGTGGCAGAATATAACGAGAAGCTGGCTGCAGATCCTAACAACGTGTCGAACGACAAACTGAAACCGGCAGGAAGCGATACGCCGAAGAGCTGGAGCATGGGTAACATACACGATGCCGACTTTATGACTATATGGAACAGCGAACAGGCTGCCAGAGTGCGCGCAAAGGTACGCAAATGCCCGAAGAACTGCTGGATGGTAGGAACGGCAAGTCCTGTGATGCACAAGTATATAAAGTATCCGCTGAAGTGGGCTTTGAAGAACAAGCTACGCTCAATGCAAGGCAAACCTGCCTGCTTAGACTTTAAATACTGTGAAGTAGGACAAGACCCGCAACAGGGAGACTTGAACTTTGACAGATAGAATTTAAGTGAAGAACGTGTTTAAGTGAAGAACGAAGAGTGAAGAGTGAAGAATTCATATGCTTTGTTTGTAGAAATATGAAAGTAGCACCACTTCGGGTGCCTGTTTCGCATTAAGACGTTAGCCGTGGGTAGTAACCCACGGTTATAAAAGTGCAGCCTTTCAGGCTTTCTCATTAATGGAAACTAAAAAGTAAAGGTTAAATATTCATTCTATCAAAAGCGATTCTTTGCCAAAACGATTGCCTTTGGATTTTTCACTCTTCACTTTTTGTTTTTTTACTATCGTAATAACTTATTTGATCCTTCTACCTTTTATCAGCAGCCAAAGGGCGGAGAGGCACGAAAGAAGAATTATGCCGGCATGTTGGGCTGATTCTTTTATATTGAGAAAAAACTTAGACATGGACTTTTGCTTATGACGAGGCAAAAGTAATGATTTATTTTTTAACCCGGAAGACTTTATGAAAATTGTTGTTACAGGTACCCGTGGCATTCCTAATGTCATGGGCGGAGTGGAGACACACTGCGAGGAACTGTTTCCGAGAATTGCCGCCATGGGCGAAGACGTAACGGTGATAAGGCGTAAAAGCTATGTGAACGACGGCCTGAAAGAATGGAAAGGCGTGAAGCTGGTGGACATAGAGACACCGAAGAAGAAGTCGTTTGAAGCCATTATACATACTTACAGGGCGATAAACATGGCGAAGAAACTGGGCGCAGACATACTGCACATACACGCCATAGGCCCTGCCCTACTGACGCCTTACGCCAAGATGCTGGGCATGAAGGTGGTGTTTACGCATCACGGCCCTGACTACGACAGGGACAAATGGGGAAAGGCAGCCAAGATGGTGCTGAAGATGGGCGAACGCATGGGATGTATGTTTGCTGACGACGTGATTGTTATAAGCGACGTGATACGTAACCTGATAAAGGAGAAATACGGACGTACAAAGAACGTGCATCTGATATATAACGGTGTGTCGAAGCCCGAGATATGCGACTATCCCGAGTATTTTGAGGAACTGGGCATAAAGAAGGGACGCTACATTCTGGGCATGTGCCGCTTTGTGCCGGAAAAGAACCTGCACCATCTGGTGGAAGCGTTCAATATAATTAAGGATGAAGAATTAAGAATTAAGAAAGAAAGTTCAGCGTTAGCTAATTATGAATTAAATGATGTAAAGTTGGTTTTGGCCGGTGACACTGACTTTGAGGACGACTACTCAAGGGGACTGAAAGAGATGGCGAGGAAGAACGGCGTGGTGCTGACGGGATTTGTGAAGGGCCGTAAGCTGCACTCGCTGCTGACAAACTGCATGTGCTACTGTCTGCCGTCAAGTCACGAGGGCCTGCCCATAGCCCTGCTTGAAGCCATGAGCTACGGCGTGAAGGTGATAGTGAGCGACATACCGGCAAACCTTGAGGTAGGTCTCCCACAAAACGACTACTTCCACGTAGGCAACGTGGACGAGCTGGCAAAGAAACTAAATGACGTAATGGCGCATCCCGTGGAACACATAGAATACGACATGACGAAGTATGACTGGGATAAGATTGCGAAAGAAGTCAGAAAAGTATATTTAAGTGAAAAATGAAAAGTGAAAAATCCATGTGCTTTGTTGCTTATTTTTGTAGTTATAGTAGTTAAAGGAGTTATCGCTCACTGAGGTGAGCTAGGAGTTAAAGTCATATGTCTTGTGGATTCTTGTCGCAAGCACTACGTTGGCGTTTGCTATAGCCATCTTAACTACTGACATAAAACCACAGAAGTAATTTTCTTACTTCTTAATTCTTAATTTTTAATTGCGTTTTCGCCTGCTCTTCACTTAAACATGCACTACGTTGGCATTTGACTTTAACTCCTTTAACTACTATAACTACTTTAACTCCTAACAAGAAACCACGAAAGCTATTGCATCTTTTTCGTGCAAGTTTAGCGAAATTCTGCATTAATTTCGTGCAATTTCTGTAAGATTCTGCATTTTTTTCATGCAAAGTCAGAGAAATGATGTATATTTGTCATGATTAAAACAAGATGAGTATGGAAAAGCTGTATGAACTTTTTTATAGGAAGCTGAAAAATACTCCTGTGGAGTTTCTCAGATATAAATACAACCAGATTAAATGGGAAAGCAGGGCTTTCGGACTTGTCGGGCCACGAGGCGTAGGAAAATCTACTATGCTGCTGCAATATATCAAACAGAATCTGGACACGAAAGATACGCTGTATGTATCGGCGGATAATCTTTATTTTGCAGAACATAAACTTGTTGATCTGGCAGACCGCTTTGTAAAAATGGGAGGTAAACATCTGTTTATCGACGAGATTCATAAATATGAAGGATGGTCGAGAGAGCTTAAACAGATTTATGACAGTTATGACGACTTACAGCTTGTAATCTCCGGCTCTTCGATACTTGACATTTATAAGGGCATGGCAGACCTTAGCAGACGTATGCCAATTTATGAGATGCAGGGGTTGTCGTTCAGAGAATATCTGCGCCTATTTCATGGCATAGACGTACCTGTTTACAGCATGGAGGACATACTTACGCATAAGGCTGTAATCAATGGCATAGAACATCCCCTACCCTTGTTTCATGATTATCTAAAAAGAGGGTATTATCCGTTCGGACGTGACGCTGAATTTGAAATAGAGCTGATGCAGGTGATAAACCAGACTATGGAAATAGACATACCGATGCACATAAAAGCCAACGTATCTGTGGGCAGGAAACTGAAAAGCCTGATAATGGTTGTATCTAAGAGTGTGCCTTTTAAACCAGTGATGCAGAAACTGGCAGATGTTACGGGTATCAGCAGAAATGACATTCCTGACTATCTGATATATATGGAACGTGCAGGAATGATAAGTCAGCTACGCAATGCAACCGGAGGACTGAGAGGCCTCGGCAAGGTGGAGAAACTGTATCTTGACAACACGAACCTGATTTATGCCCTTGCGCCAGAACATGCCGATATAGGAAACGTAAGAGAGACGTTCTTTATGAACCAGACAAGGGTATGCAACGACGTGAGAAGTTCTGACATCTCTGATTTTGAAATTGACAACAAGGTATTTGAAATAGGAGGACGAAAGAAAGGACAAAAACAGATAGAAAACGCAAGCGACGGCTACATCGTGAAAGACGACATTGAAAGCGGATACGCAAACGTAATACCCCTCTGGGCCTTCGGACTTAACTACTAAAATAATTCATAATTTATAATTCATAATTTATAATTCACAATTTATAATTCATAATTCACAATTCATAATTCATAATTGGGTCGCGCTATGAACGATAGCCACAAGACTAGTGGATTGTTTCCCTAGTGGCGCAATGTAGGGACGTACCCCAGGTGCGTCCACCTTTCATTTAGCACTTTATTATATCGTAAATCATTGAAAAACAGGATATTATCAGTTGGACGTACCTGGGGTACGTCCCTACAGTGAGCCCCGAGTAACGCTGTTTAATTTTTACTTTTTAATTTTTAATTTTCGTGCGAATCGTTTCGCACGAACTGCAGCTCGGAAATAAAAAAGAAAAAATTTATGTTTTTTCTTTTTGTATTGCTCTCGCCTTTTTTTTAAAAAAAGAAGATAAGCTGCATCTCAGCATAACGTTCAAGCACGCTTGACGATTCTGCATTCGATTTGCATTATCTTGCGCTATCTTTGAATAAGATAGGAGGCGGCTCGGCAATAAAAAAGAAAAAAAGTGTTTTTTCTTTTTGTATTGCCGAGCCTTTCACTATCTTTGCATTTATTATAATGACAGAAGACGTTTATGGAATTATCAATAAATAACTTCGGACCGATAAAGGAGGCAAAGATAGATTTTGGCGACCTTACTTTTATTATAGGGCCACAGGCAAGCGGAAAGAGCCTGGCACTGGAACTGCTGAAACTTATCTTGGATAAATATCATATTGTTTCTACTCTCAAAAATTATAATTTCATTTTGAGTAAAACAGATGCAAAGAATATCCTGGACTGGTATTTCGGTGAAGGGTTGGCAGGACTGTTTAGGGATGATACGAAGATAGCTTTAGACAATGAACCTTTTTCGCCTAAAGACTTGCTTAATGCTATATCTAAGCCCAAAGCTTCAGGACAGAAGAAAGAGTCTGTATTCTATGTTCCGGCGCAAAGGATTCTGAGTATATCTGAAGGACGTCCCAGAAATTTTATGGAATATGACACGTCTACTCCTTACGTGTTGAGATGGTTCAGCGAAACGTTACGCGTGTTTATGCAGGGTGGTATGGGTAATCCTGACACAATATTCCCTATTAAGACACGACTGAAAGGAGCTGTAAAGAGAGCCATAAACGACAACATATTTCATGGCGGTAAGGTTGTTCTCGACAAGACAGGAGTGCAACGGAACATGAAGATGGAAGTGGCAGGCATGAAAATTCCTTTTATGGCATGGAGCGCAGGACAAAAGGAATTTATGCCTTTGCTATTGGCCATATATTGTCTTTCAGGTCCTCCTACACAGGTTATTGACAAGAACGACTATAAACTGGCCATAATCGAAGAGCCGGAAATGGGACTTCATCCGCGCGCAATACAGTCGGTGCTGCTGGAGATAATCGAACTGATTCAGAATGGCAAGAAAGTAATCGTTTCAACACATTCAACTACATTCCTTGAATTTGTATGGGCTTTTAATAATATGCGTTATTTGCCTGAAGATAAATTCAAGTCGGCAATGTGTGAAATGTTTGAAATAGGAACAAATACAAATGCCGCATGTCTGTTTGACAAATTGAAGGAGAAGACGATAAAGACGTTTTATTCGGCTAAGCATCATACGAAAGAAGGCGTAACATTCTCGGATATATCAACACTGGATGCCTTTAACGAGGATACGGACATATCTGAATGGGGCGGACTATCTACATTTTCCAGCATGACATCTGAAATAGTCAGCCGGTATACAGAACAATAAAAAAGAATAGCGGTATGACTAAGTTTGAAAGTGCTGTGATAAATACTCCGGATATTGACGGCGGATACAAGAAGGGTATCCAGGCTTTTGGCGCAAATTCATCATTCGTGCAGGTGGATGATACCAGAAAACTGGAGGGAAGTGTAGACATTGACAAATGTACAAGAGATATTTATCCTGACAAGGCGCGCTGGGATTACGCTTTGGGCTATGACGAAAAGGCATACTTCATAGAGGTGCATCCGGATAGCACAAGCGATGTGGCAACGATGATTGCGAAAGCAAAATGGCTGAAGGACTGGCTGAAAAATAAGGCTAAAGACCTGGAGGCATTAAAGGCTACTGACAATTATTATTGGGTGGCAACAGGCAAAATAAAAATTCTGCCCAAATCAAGACAATATAGAATGCTTATGCAAAATAAGATATTGTTGCGTAGTAAATTTATCCTTCCACTTGGATAAATAAAAGATTTGTAATCGATATAATAAAATGCACTAACAATTAAACGACTAAACCATGCTGTATCCATTATTATTTAAAAATAATTTCTTTTCAAAAGTATGGGGCGGAAGCCTGCTGAAGACTCTTAAGGGTATTAACGATGACGACACTACTCCTATTGGCGAGAGCTGGGAGATTAGTGCTGTGCCTGACAAGGAATCGGTGGTGGCTAACGGCTCGCTGCAGGGCCGTAAGCTGAATGAGCTGGTGACGGAATATAAGGAGGAACTTATAGGACGGACTGTTTATGATATGTATGGCGACAAGTTTCCGCTACTGATAAAGTTTATTGACGCGGCTAAGGACTTGTCGATACAGGTGCATCCGAACGACGAGATGGCTAAGAAATATCACGACTCGTTCGGCAAGACGGAGATGTGGTATATAATGGACACCAAGCCGGGAGCAAAGCTCTACAGCGGTTTTAAGAGTCCTATATCGAAATATGAATACGGAAAGCGCATTGAGGACGGAAGTATATGTGATGTGCTGGCGTCGCACGACGTGAAGGAAGGCGACGTTTTCTATATCCCTGCCGGACGTATCCACGCTATATGCAGCGGAACACTGCTGGCTGAGGTGCAGCAAAGCTCTGATCTGACATACCGCATATTCGACTATAACCGTCCGGGACTTGACGGTAAGCCAAGGGCACTGCACACGGCGCTGGCATCGGAGGCGCTGGACTATACTGTAGAGGACGACTACCGCACGCACTACACTCACAAGATAAATCATCCTGTGATGCTGGCAGGTAACAGATTCTTCACGGTGAAGCTGCTTGAAGTGAACCGCGCCTTCCACAGGAAGCTGTATAAATATGACAGCTTCGTGGTGTATATGTGTCTCGAAGGCAGCAGCGACATAGTGATAAGGTCGTGGAAGGGCGACGAGCCGGAGATAAAACAGGTGCATCTGACAAAAGGCATGAGCTGCCTCGTCCCCGCCTGCGTAGCCGACATGGACGTGGTGCCGAACAACGAAAACGGCATGTCGAAACTGCTGGAGGTGTATATTGATAATAAGAATTACTAGTTTAAGTGAAGAGTGAAGAACGAAGAGTGAAGAATCCAATTGCTTTGTGGGATGTTACTTTTTGGAGTTAAAGTAGTTAAAGAAGCATATTTAGTGAAGAGTGAAGAACGAAGAGTGAAGAATCCAAATGTAAACGTAGTGCTTACTAGTAGAAGCCACAAGAGTAATGTACCGACGGATTTGTAATTCGTCGGAATAAAATATAAGGAACCAACGGTCAGCGTAGCTAATTTCAATCCGATTAAAATACCGCTTATTTAAGTGAAAGATGAAAAGTGAACAGTGAAAAATCCAATAGCTAAGTTAGCTTAAAATTATAAATTATTGAAGTAAGAGCATGGATTATAATTCACAATTAACTAACGCTGAACTTCGTTTCATAATTAGCTAACGCTGAACTTCGTTTCATAATTAGCTAGCGCTGAACTTCGTTTCACAATTAGCTGACGCTGAACTACGTTTCATAATTAGCTAGCGCTGAACTTCGTTTGGGTTAGACCGAACAGTGTTTCATAATTGTTATGTGTCTTGTGGATTCTTACCCAAAGGCAGATAGACACAAGACCATTGGATTTTTCACTCATAACTCTTCACTTTCCTAGTAATGTATTGTAGGGACGTACCCCAGGTGCGTCCACATCTCATTTATCATTAAATTATATCGTAAATCATTAAAATACAGGGTGTTATCAGTTGGACGCACCTGGGGTACGTCCCTACAAAAATCCATGTGCCTTGTGGATTCTTATCGCAAGCACTACGTTGACTATTGTCTTTAACTCCTAGCCAACTTGTTGGCGATAACTACTCTAACTACTTTAACTCCTCAAAAGAATTTTTAATTAGCAAACGAAGTCCTTCGTTTGCTCTGTTCTTCGCACCCGGAGTGGTGCTATTTTTGTATTATGTCCTTTGATGTCGTATTCAAGGATGATACAGAAATGGCACCACCTCGGGTTCTTTCGTTTTGTATGGATTTATATCAGGGAGTGATGAGTTAAGGAGTCGTATGCTTTGAAGGGTATAGGCATTTGTAGTTAAAGAAGTAAAAGAAGTTATCGCCAACAATTTGGCTAGGAGTTAGAGTCATATGTCTTGTGGATTCTTGTCGCAAGTACGACGTTGACATTTGGATTTTTCACTCTTCACTTTTCACTGTTCACTTAAATAAGCACTACGTTGGCATATGACTTTAACTCCTAGCTCACCCTAGTGAGCGATAACTCCTTTAACTACTATAACTCCAAAGATTAACTTCTTTTTTCACTTAACTCCTGACTGTAAGTATTCTGCCTGCTGTTGTTAGAGATTAAAAGTAAATGATGCTATGCGATGGGCGGATGCGGCGGTGACGGATATGTTTTGGTGTTGAATTGATATTTTGACGGACGTAAGGATGTGGGGGCGAGTTAATATTTAATGGAATAATCTTTGTATTTTTAACCGATATTTCTTGCGTTTCTTGTCTGAAAAGCCTATCTTTGTAAGGCATTGACGAGGCGCGGAAGATGGAGTGTGCTTTAACTGTAACGCCGGACTACGGCCTCAGACTTTAAACCTATAAAGAGAAACAATAAGACATATTCATTATTTCTTAATACTATGGCAAAAATAAAACAGATTGTGGAGTGCGTGCCTAACTTCAGCGAAGGACGCGACAAGAACGTTATTAAACAGATTACCGACGTTATTGAAGAAGCCGGCGGCGTGAAGCTGCTCGATGTTGACCCGGGTGAGGCTACCAACCGCACGGTGGTTACTTTTGTTGGTGAGCCGGAGGCTGTTGTGGAGGCTGCTTTTAAGGCTGTGAAGAAGGCAGGAGAGCTTATTGACATGCGCAAGCATCATGGCGCTCATCCGCGTATGGGTGCTACCGACGTGTTGCCGCTGGTGCCTGTAAGCGGAATAACTCTTGAAGAGTGTGC
>ERZ779951.154-NODE-154-length-14991-cov-2.72362_pt1 | contig 14991 bp, 10 predicted proteins | sample MGYA00511584_ERZ779951 | MGnify/ENA primary metagenome ERZ779951 (study PRJEB29588, sample SAMEA2149539) | human gut metagenome | biome: human gut; feature: human-associated habitat; material: faeces | place: Denmark | collected 2008/2010 ... | reverse complement strand
ATAAAGTTTGGACTATGGTGTAATGGCAGCACAACAGGTTTTGGTTCTGTTTGTCCAAGTTCGAATCTTGGTAGTCCAACGGAAACTCTACAGAAAAGCCCTGAAAGATAACTCTTTCGGGGCTTTTTCTATGATAAAAACTAAAGGGTAAACATTCCAATCGGAATATATACCCTTCTATAAAAATATCACAATCAATTTTATTATTATTTCTTTTCAAAAGAACTTACATTCAATCAGAATAATTCTTGAGGAAGCTTTCCATCCACAAATTTATAATCTACACCCAACAAATGCATAACATAAGGAGCTATGTCTATCTGTCTCATAGTCTGCAACTCTTTTCCTTTATCTGGAACATTACAGCCATATACCATGAAACAGGTCGGATCAATCCCTGAGAAATAACCATGAGAACCACCTTTCTTTACAAGAACATCGGCGCCCGTACGGTTTGTAGAGACACTGATTCCAGCAATCGGCTCTAATGCTAAAGCCACTTTAGGATCTCCCCCCATAGCTGTCAATTCTTCTTGAGATACAACCCGAAACAAACGACGTGTTTCGACGGGAAGATTTTGTATAATGCGTTCAACCTTTTGAAGAGTTTTTTTATCATTAGAATCACGAAGGTATAAAAACATCACCGAACCATTTCCATGAAAACAAGCTTTCCAATCGCCCCCAGGCTTTTCACTTAACAATCCCGCACGAGTAAGCCAGACATTCGGAGCAATAGCCTGACTTATATCAGAAAAACCATGATCACCACACACAATAACTGTTGTACTATCCATCCGATGGGTCTGTTTCAAATTTTCTACAATTAAACCGATTGCATGGTCCACACTCGCAACAGCCATCCGAGTGCGTTCCGATTGCATACCTGTAGCATGCTGAGCATAATCTGTCGTAATTAAATGAATCGTCATCAGATTAGGATGATATTTATTCATGATATAATTAGCCATATATGCTGTACGGGCATCACGGTTAATGGATCCAGCTCCAAAAGTCAAATGGTCTAACCGTCCAACTGCATTTTGTTCAAGTTCATCCAATATACCAGACGGAGTACAAACAGGCTTAATAAAATCCAACTGGTTGGCTACACGTTTCACTGACCAATATTCCGGAATGTTATAATCAATCCAACGTGATTTAGTCGATACAGGCCAAAACAAAGAAGCTGTAGTCAATCCAGATTCCTTAGCAGCCTGCCAGATAGTTGGAGCCTTTATACTATCCGCATACCAATAGCTTACCACAGAATCTTTATTGAAGACAAACGGAGAATTATAAAAGATACGATGATGAACAGGAAGGGCTCCCGTCACAATACTAGTATGTGACGGATAAGTAGCTGTAGGAGGTACTCCCTTTACCTTATCCACAAAAAGACCTTCACGTTTCATCATTTTTAAATAAGGAGAAGGCATTTCCGGATCAGTTACCATCCCTGCATGCATTCCGTCAATCGTTATCAGTATGACATATTTCGAATTATCAGCAACTGCATCCGACAGCCATCCCAAACAAAATAGAATGACAGCAAACAATCTATAGTTCAATCGATTAATTAAAGAACGGCACAACATATTCAGATGATTTATTTTCAACAATTATCTTATTCATATTATAACGGATTGTTACCTTTTTAGTCGTTTCATCCATTGTAAAGTCATCCATACCCTGGTTCAATGGAATAAACGAAGGAATAAGAGCCTCCATATACGGCTGAGCCGACGGCGTATTAGCGGCCTCAACCTCACAAACAGGTAATTTAATACCTAAATCGGCCACTCTTCTTCCCTCAGCAAAGAAGATTTCCTGACGCATTAAATATAATAACTCTAAGGTTTCATCTACTCCACTGGTTTTATTGATCATCTCTTCAGAAACAGATGTTCCAGAAATATACGGAACGCTGATTAAATGAGGAGCCTGACGGTCTAAAACCAATCCGCTACGATATTCTTCACCTTCAGAAGCCGCCACAACATATTCCGAACTGTTGGGATAATGTTTGTACCCCCCATTAAATCTTCCCTCCAGCTGATCATTCAAATCTGTTTGAATAGGACGAGATTTAACCAAAGTAAGCAATTGCTTCATATAACCTTTAGCTCCATCAATATCGTTATCGGATAAAGCTGCTTCTGCCAAAATAAGGTAATCTTCTTCAGCCTTTCCTATATTAATAGGACGTTCTTCCGTACTGGTTAGCTTAAAATACTTAGGATCCAAGAAATCCAATCTCGGTAACGGCTGGAACCAGGTTCCCCATGTAGCAGTCTGAATGGAATTCAGTACATCGTTTACCCCATCAAACTGTACTTGTTTCACAAAATCACCAGAAAAGGACAAGGCTGTTTGAGATTCATTCACAGCATTTTGTTTATCGCCCAAGCGATAATAAACACGTGCTTTCAAGGTATGGATAAAAGCTTTGTCTTCATCTGTTTCTACATATTCCAAAGCCTTGTCTAAAACCTCAACAGCTGTTTTCAGTTGCTCATCCCATGTCTTGACATCCCCTCCATCGGTATCGGGTAAGGCACGAAAATATTCACCCGCAAGAATATATGCATAAGCCTTAATGTAGTACAGATTAAACAAATCGCTTTTCGTTGTTTTGGCATCAACAGGTGCCACGACATTGATTCCATAATCTGCAGACTCACGCATGGTACCTATATACCGCTGAAGATTTGTAACATCAAGGTCTGTATACAGAATCTTCGGTATATCGAATACCTTACTACTTTGGGAATAATTATTGAAATAGTTGTCCGACATAATTTCCATCAGTTCACAATAAGAACCTATCGACTCAGCAAAAGAACTATTCGCTCCATTTACCCAAGCCTGCATGGCATTTGCCGAATTTAAAAACGTATTTTCATCGACATTCGGATTGATAATATCATCAGGCTGCAATAACTCACAAGAATTAAGTGTAAAACACGTTGCAACTGACAAAAATATATAATTGATTGCTTTCATATGCCTTTTATTATTTAGAAATTAACTTTAACTGATCCTATATATTGACGAGGAGTAGAATAGGAAGAATAGTTCAATCCTCCGGTAGCTACGGCTCCTTGAGAACGAGCACCCGACAACAATGCTTCAGGATCGACAGAAGCTGCCGTAAAAGAGAATGGATTATATACATTGAAACCAAAACAGATTTCCTTCAGATACCTCTTCGGCTTAATTGTATAATAAGCTCCAATGTTTCTAATCTTTAAATAATCAGCTTTTTCAACAAAGAAGTTTGTAAAATTCAACCATGCAGCACCTTGTGTTGTTCCTTCAAGTGCTTTATCTGGTATACTAGGATCCTTTAAACCTTTTGCGAAACGAAACTGGCGGTCGAAAGAATGTACGTACGACCCTGCCTGATAATCACCACTTACAAAGAATGAAAGATTTTTATAATCGACATTCAATGAGAAATTTCCATATAGAGTAGGTATCGTTGTTCCTAAATCTTGTAATTCCAAAACTTCTTTCAGTGAACCGTCTTCATTTAAAACAGCCTTTGAACCACGAATAAAACCGACAGGCTTTCCTTCTTCCACTACGGTCTGTACCGTACGTGAAGAGAATCCACCGATTGCAAAAGGAACTGTTCCACCCGTACTCAAAACAACATTGTGATTTGTATTAGCCGACGCATTCAGACGCACATTCCAATCTTTCGTATTGACCAGTTGCATACCTACCGTCAACTCAATACCTTTATTTTCAATTTCACCCACATTTGCCAGATAGCTTGCAGACTGTCCGGAAGAAGGCAGCGAAGGAACACTAAAGAGTGCATCTTTGGTACGAGCATAATAATAAGTTAATCCAACATTCAAAAAATGATTAAACAATACAGTATTAAATCCGACTTCGTACGAATGTTTCTTTTCCGGTCCCAAATCCGGATTACCATATTTACCAAACGAAGCTGCCTGCTGACCTAAAAACGAATTTACAGCAATTGTTTTCTGATACTCAAAAGCAGGTGGATAACTACCCGCAATACCATAATTAGCAAATAATCTGAAGGAATTCAGCATACCACTGTTTACAATGGATTTCATAAACGCTTCATCCGACAACTGATAAGATAATCCAATTTTAGGATAATATTGCCAACCTACATTATCACCGAATGCAGTATTATAGTCTGCACGCAAACCTAAGTCCAAATAATATTTATCTTTGATACCAATGTTCTCTTGTACAAATACACCATAGTTATATAAATAACTCAACCATTCATCGGCACTCTGTGTACCAGCTCCTGTCATTATCAGCGCACCATCCCTAACATTCGTTCCATTGTATACAGACTGATGATCATAAGTGCTGAAATACTGGAAACCAGCAGTTGTAACCAGACTCAGAATATCACGGAAATGATAATTATATTGTCCGTTCAATTCAATGGTAAGCCCTAAATAGTTACGGTCGAAGTTATTGATACTACCTGCATCCGAAGTTCCTTCTGGCTTTTGCTGAGTATGAATCAAATACTCGTTTGTCGTAATATTCTTATTCGTATTTAAACGATAGTCCAATCCAAAAGTTCCTTTAAATATAAGATTTTGAAGAGGTTTAAATGAAAGTGACTGTGATGTCTGAAAACGACGCACAGATTCTTTATTATTCTGCAAAGCTTCAGCTTTATCGACAAAAGCCTTCATCTGGGCAAATTCATAATCGCTTGCAGCATCAATATCCGGATTGTAACTAACGGTATTTCCGCTTTCATCTACATAATCAAAATTAGCAGCAGCAGAACCTTCCGTAAACCACAATCCCGTATATCCTCCTTGATTACCATTACGGCTACGGCGGAAGTCTTCCACTACCATACCAAATGAGTTCTGATACTCTAACGCTTTATTAATTTTCAGACGAGAACCGAAACGCAAATCGTACTTCTTATCTTCATTCCCGTTATGTATCAAAGTTCCGGTACTGTTGCTCATGCTCGCGCCTAAGCTATAACCATATTTTTCATTTCCACCATCGAAAGCTACACGATATTTCTGTGAGAAACCAGTCTGATGCAACAATTCTTTCGTACGCTTAAAATGATAAAACTGAGAAGATGCAACATCTGCTCCCAACTCAGCCTCTACAGAAGCATTAAAACGTCCTTCACCTCCTTTTTTAGTGAATATCTGTATCACTCCGTTTGCTGCATCCGAACCGTATAATGTAGTAGCAGCACCTCCGGTCACATATTCTATACGTTCTATATTTTCCATTGGAATATCTCCAATAGAACCTGTAGCAGCAGCATTTCCACTCAAAGAATTATTTAATGTCGCTCCTGTATTCATGTTATCCACACGTACTCCATCAACATAAATAACAGGAGTAGAATTTGAAAAAGCAGAAGAAAGACCACGAGCTTTAATTAAAGAAGTCGTACCCGGTTGTCCATTCGACAAATTAATCTGTACATTCGGAAGTGCATTTTGTAGCATCTGATCAATACGCCCTTGTGGCATTTTTACCAAATCCTTCTCACTTACAGTCGAAACATTCGATGACAAACGTCTCTTTTTGATTTCAGCACCTTGTCCGGTCACCACCACTTCATCCAATTTGAAATTGTCTTCATTCATTTCGACAACCATCCCTTGTTTATCTTCCGACAAGCTGATTTCTTTTGTCACATACCCCACATAAGTCAGCTCCAGTGTTGCTTTCGCAGCATTAACATCCAGAGAAAAATTACCATCAACATCTGTAATAGTACCAATACCCGGATTACCCTTTACAGACACAGATACCCCTATTAAAGCCTCCTTCGTACTTTGGTCTATTACTTTTCCTTTTAATAAATTGGCTGATGCCGAAAAAGGCAATAAGCACATGATTCCAGTTAAAGCTAAATACCTCATAAACAATTCTATTAAAAACTGTTGCAAAAGTACCTGACCCTCATTACAAACAAACGACAGAGAAATGACGTTACGGTTCTAAAAACATTGCAAAAGATGTAAACTTTATTAAAAAGAGATTACAAGTACCACAGGTTTGAACTACCGAAAAAAGAATTTTCCATTTTCCTATATCAAGTATTCACGCTTTTAGCGTATCTTTGCTGACTTTAAAATGTAATCTTAAAAAGAAAGGAATAACCGTGGCTAAGGACAATGACGTGGTATTAACCCCCATGATGAAGCAGTATTTCGACTTAAAGGCGAAACATCCCGATGCAATCATGCTCTTCAGGTGTGGCGACTTTTATGAAACGTATTCGGAAGATGCCGTAACAGCTTCCGAAATTCTGGGAATCACGCTGACCAAACGTGCCAACGGACAGGGTAAGACGGTGGAGATGGCGGGATTTCCGCACCACGCGCTTGATACGTACCTGCCGAAACTAATTCGGGCAGGGCGACGTGTAGCTATCTGCGACCAGCTGGAAGACCCGAAAACCACTAAGAAGCTGGTAAAAAGAGGTATCACCGAACTGGTTACACCGGGTGTTGCCATCAGCGACAATGTATTATCTTATAAGGAAAACAACTTCCTGGCTGCCGTACATTTCGGCAAGACAGCTTGCGGCGTCGCTTTCCTGGATATTTCGACGGGAGAATTTCTTACCGCCGAAGGGCCTTTCGACTATATCGACAAGTTACTGAATAATTTTGCCCCGAAAGAAGTCTTGTTCGAACGGGGAAAGAAACCGATGTTCGAAGGTAATTTCGGCAACAAGTTCTTTACCTTCGAGCTGGACGACTGGGTGTTTACCGAAGCGTCTGCCCGCGAAAAGCTGCTGAAACATTTCGAAACCAAGAACCTGAAAGGTTTCGGAGTGGAACATCTGAAGAATGGTATCATTGCTTCCGGAGCCATTCTGCAATATCTGGATATGACGCAGCATTACCAGATCGGACACATCACTTCGCTGGCACGCATCGAAGAGGATAAATATGTACGCCTCGACAAGTTCACGATACGTAGCCTGGAGCTGATAGGCAGCATGAATGAAGGCGGAACCAGCCTGCTCGATGTCATCGACCATACCATCAGCCCGATGGGAGCCCGTCTGCTGAAGCGGTGGATTGTCTTCCCGCTGAAAGACGTGAAGCCCATCAACGAACGACTGGACGTAGTGGAATATTTCTTCCGCGAACCGGATTTCAAGGATTTTATCGAAGAGAAGTTGCATCTGATAGGCGACCTGGAGCGTATTGTCTCAAAAGCTGCCGTAGGACGTATCTCTCCGCGTGAAGTCGTTCAGCTGAAAGTAGCCTTGCAGGCGATAGAGCCTATCAAGAATGCCTGTCTGAATGCCGACAACGAAAGCCTGCGGAAGATAGGAGAGCAGCTGAATCTCTGCGCTTCCATCCGCGACAAGATTGCCAAGGAAATAAACAACGATCCCCCGCTGCTGGTCAACAAGGGAGGAGTGATTGCCGACGGAGTCAATCAGGAACTGGACGAACTGCGCCACATTGCTTACTCGGGCAAGGATTACCTGCTGCAAGTACAGCAGCGCGAAAGTGAGCTGACGGGCATCCCCAGCCTGAAAATAGCCTACAACAACGTGTTCGGCTATTACATCGAGGTAAGAAATACACATAAAGACAAGGTTCCAGCCGACTGGATACGCAAGCAGACACTGGTCAACGCGGAACGATACATCACGCAGGAACTGAAGGAGTACGAAGAGAAGATTCTGGGAGCGGAAGACAAGATTCTGATTCTGGAAACCCGTCTGTACAACGAACTGGTAGCAGAACTTGCCGAGTTTATCCCTGCCATCCAGATCAATGCGACGCAAATAGCCCGTCTGGACTGCCTGCTGTCGTTTGCCAACGCAGCCCGGGCCAACAAATATATCCGTCCGGTGGTAGCCGACGACGATATTCTCGACATCAAGCAAGGACGTCACCCGGTCATCGAGAAACAGCTTCCGGCAGGAGAGAAATACATTGCCAACGATGTGTACCTCGACACGGAAACACAGCAGATCATTATCATCACCGGACCGAACATGGCAGGTAAGTCTGCCTTGCTCCGACAGACAGCGCTTATTACCCTCATGGCGCAGATAGGCTGTTTCGTACCTGCCGAAAGTGCGCACATCGGACTGGTGGATAAGATTTTTACCCGTGTGGGAGCCAGCGACAATATCTCGGTGGGCGAATCAACCTTCATGGTGGAAATGAACGAGGCGGCAGATATCCTGAACAACCTTTCGCCCCGCAGCCTGGTATTGTTCGACGAACTGGGACGTGGTACCTCTACTTACGATGGTATTTCCATCGCCTGGGCCATCGTGGAACATATACACGAGCACAAGCGAGCCCGTGCCCGTACGCTCTTCGCCACACACTATCACGAGCTGAACGATATGGAAGAAAGCTTCCCGCGTATCAAGAATTACAACGTTTCGGTGAAGGAAGTCGACAACAAGGTCATCTTCCTGCGTAAGCTGGAACGGGGAGGAAGTGAACACTCGTTCGGTATTCATGTGGCAAAGATGGCAGGTATGCCCAAGACCATCGTAAAGCGTGCCGACGAGATTCTGCATCAGTTGGAAAAGGAAAACCGTCAGGAAGGTATCTCTTCACACCATAAGGTAGAGCCTAAGACCGTGCATCAGGACGGAGTACAGCTGAGTTTCTTCCAGCTCGACGACCCTGTGCTGTGCCAGATACGTGACGAAATACTGAATCTGGACGTGAATAACCTGACTCCGCTGGAGGCGCTGAACAAGCTGAACGAAATAAAGAAGATAGTCAGGGGGAAATAATACCCTCTACCCGCATATTATGATTCCCTGTGCTGCCGGAAAATGATACTCCGGCAACACAGGGAATGCTTATTGAAAAAGTAAAAGAGATACTATCAACGGGAATACAGATGATATAATACATCGTTAACCAACGTGATTGTGACCAATGCACATACAACTCCCAACGAGAAATATCCATCTACTGCAAAAAATAAAATCCACCATACACACATGGCTCCGGCATCCAAATAAAGATACTTCCCTTTATCGGGACAAGCTGCCTTCTTCTTATATAGTACCAACAAATCGAAAAGAATAGAAATCATAAATAGCCCCATAAGAAGAGCAAGCCACAAAGCATTTTTTTCAATACTTTCCACAAGTCCATAAACAACAGCCAGACCTAATAATAAGGAACATACCATCCTGATTTTGAAATACGTGTTACTGCTTTGCATAATGACTAATTTTAACATGGCAAGTAAGTTAATAAAAATCAAATTAAAAAACAATATATATAAAGAATTATATATTTAAACTATCTAATCTTAGATCTATAATTTCATATTTTAATTTTTCACTTTTAAATTTTAGTTTGCCAATAATTAAAACTACTTTGCATAATAGCAAATGCTATTAATAAGGAGTTTTTATCTTCTAAAGTTAAATTAGGTGAATCAGACACAACCTTTCTATATTCATACAATATAACCTCTAAATCCTGTTCATTAACAACATATCCATTTACAGCTTGAAAGAATAAATCCATTATTCTCTCACTATCTATTGAAACAATGCCTTTTTCTACAAAATTACTTAATACCTTTTCATAATCATTACTTCGATATAAATCTATTAAAGTACTATCTATTTGATTGATTAAATCTAACTGTATGTTATCAGTTATTAAAGGAATTCCATAGCTATTATAATTATCAATATGCTTAACATCAGTACCTAAATCATCTATTGGATCATAAACACCTCTAGAGGAATAATTTGTTGAAGCATTTAAAGCTATGCCAACTATAGAATCATGTAATAATGAAATAGTATGACATTCATCTTCATTTAATATCCTTTCTAACGGTTGGATGTCATCATTCTTCATCACAGAAGAATTTATTATAACAGTTTCTTTATAAGATTCTAATACATCTAAATAAGGCATAACCATTGAACATCCACAATATGCAGAATATGAAGCTCCAGCAGATATAACCCCTGTAGAAGTCAATACAGCAGCCCCCGTGACAGGTCCAGCTACTCCCCCAGTCATAGCTGTTATTAGAGCTGCAGCCCCAACAGAAGCTTTAAAACCTGTATAAGCACCAATGGCATCTGCACTTATTATAGCAATAAACCGTCCCAAAATACCTCTACTTTCAGGCTTAATTTTTAAAATAGAATCATTAAATTCACTCAAAGTATTCAGTTCTTCAACAACAGATAAATCATCCACTTTTGGTTCCAAAACAGAATCTTTTTCATTTGAACAAGCAAAAAAGAATAAACAACTAACTATCAAAAAAATAATCTTTTCATAAATAATTATATTTAAGATAACAATTAACAATAAACAATCACAATACAAAATCTCCGGTAATTTCATTTCCCTCTTTATCATAGAAATAAATATTATAATTCCCCGATTTATATTGGGATATATCTATTATTACAGTATCGAATGTCTTAACTGTAATCTCATTTTGATAGACTATACCCTCTGCACCAGTAACGATAACCTTATATACAGCCCCTTTCAAAAATAAAATATCAATAGCCGTAGAAGATTGTGTCGCATTAATAGGAATCTGATTTTGAGAAACAGAAACTGGAGATTCATTGGTTTTCAATTCTATGTTTTTATCTGCAAAAGCATAGTCTGAAAAAAGAACTAAACCCATAAACAATAAAAATATCTTTTTCATAAACATTAAATTATTGATTTTCGCTATTACAAAGGTACAGCAGATTCAAGCACCATACAAAGAAAAGAGGGTGACACAAGGTAGACATATACAAAATCATAACACATTGATAATAAATGGAATATAAAAATCAATAAAGAAAAAAGGTAGACATAATAAAACAGCAGGCAGTTTATCCCACTATTATCCCCCGAATAATCTATTAGCAATTCACCGATAAAACAATCAAATTATTTATATTTGTAATAGTCTTACAAACATTCTGTATGAAAAATAAAACACTCATCATCATTGTCACCATAGCAGCAACCGCAGCCGCCCTTTCACTCGGCATTTACCAGAAAAGGACACACCAGATAAATGCTTCACTGTTGCAGATTGAGCAACTGATGTATGAAAGACCCGACAGTGCCTGGAAGATACTACAACACATGCCATCCATTTCGCAATTACGTAAAGAGGAACAGGCACTCCATGCACTGCTATTCACACAGGCACAATATAAAAACTACATTCCGGTGAAAAGCGATTCACTACTCCGGATAGCGGAAGCATACTACCGGACAAGCAGCGACTCCCTGCACAAGGCATGGACACTTTTCTATTTGGCACAGTATTACAGGGATTCGGATGAAAAGGAAAAAGCACTCTCGTATTTCCAGCAGGCGAATATAGCAAGCCGGTATATAGAAAACAATCAATTCAAGTTCCTGCTCAATTTACACTGGGCTAATTTACTAAGCGATGAAGATGCCGAGAATAAAGGAATCGAAAAATATCAAACGGCAAATAAATATGCTATTTTACTGAAAGATACCTTAAAACAAATTGATTTATATGGACAATGGGGATGGTGCTGTCTGTTAACAGGAAAATATGATTGCGCAGACAGTCTGTTTAATATGGGATTAAAATTATCTACATCTTCAAAAATGACATATTATAACTACCTATTAAATTGTTTATCTTTAACGGCAAGAGAAAAAAAAGATTACAAACGGGCACTGGAACTGGTAAACCGCAGTTTATCGCTCGCAAAGGATTCCACCGAGCTATATCCGTTATGGAATAACAAGGGAGAAATCTTGCTGGAGATGAACCAATACGATTCGGCACACTTCTATTTAAGCAAAGATACGAGAGATTATGATCCATATTTCAAAGCGACTCATTATTTAAACTGGAGTATATACGAAGAAAAAATAAAAAATCTTCCCAAAGCGCTGGAATACAGCAAGCGGTATGCCGAACTGCTGGATACCATCTATCAAAAAAGGCTGGAGTCTAAAGTAGTAAACCTCCAGCACAAATACGACTACTCCTTGATTCAGAGTGAAAACAAGCTGCTGAAAATCAAACGGCAAAGACTGTATATATCACTGATAGCCATCTGCATGGCGGTACTGACCGTAGCTGTCATATTCTTCTATAAACGCAGGGAAGAGAAGCGTAAACTGGCAGAACAGATGCGATCAAAAGACGACCTGATGAAGGAAATGAGGCTGCAACTGCAAGAAAAAACCATCGACCTGCATGCTGCACAGGAAAAAATTATCGAAAAGGAAACAGCTCTGGACAAAGAACTTTCACAAAGGGAAAAGATGAGGAGCGAATACTCTTCAAAGGAGGCTGCCATGAGAAAGGAAATCCTGCGCCACAGCGAAATCATCAGAAAAATGGAACAGCTCAATAAAATGAGCCAGCAGGATAAAATACAAAGCCGGTCGGTAGTGCTCTCCGACGAGGAACAGGACAATATGGCGGAAGTTATAAACATCTGCTACAACAACTTTACCGACCGGCTTTGGAAAAAGTTCCCGACGCTGACAAAGGCGGACATCTCGCTTTGCTGCCTTATCAAAATCGGTATCTCAAACAGCAACATGCTTTACCTGCTCGACACCAGCAAGGTCGCCTTGAAGAAACGGAAAAACCGCCTCAAACACGACAAGATGGGTATGGACGAAAACGATTCGCTGGATGAGTTTATCATGGAATTCTGACGAGCATTATGCTCACTCTTTCACCCATACATGTTCTATCTCTACGACATACATTTTATGGAATCCGCCATGTCCTTCACCGTACCAGCGGCTTACCAGTGAGGCATCGATAAACTGCTCGGGCTTTATCATATCGGCATACAGTTTTCTGCATTCCAGTACCATACGTGCCTGCTCGTAGGCAATGTTTCCTCCGGGAGTGGCAAAAGGCTTCAGTCCGGTAGCCGCTACCTTGTCGATGTCGCGTCCCGACTTGGAACCGCAGATTTTATGTATATCTTTATGCTCTTCGCCTAAGAAAGACAGAGTAAGCGTTTCTCCCTCTTCAATAAACTGGTAGGTATAACGCTCGGGACGGATGAAAATAAAGGCTACAGGCTTTGCCCACAAAACACCGGTTCCGCCCCAGCTTGCCGTCATCATGTTAAACTTTTCCTGTGTTCCGGCCGTTACCAGCATCCATTCCTTACTGATAGCGTCGAACATGTTATCTTTCAGTTCCGATACATTTATTTCTTTCATACATGCATATATTTAATGGTTCATCAAGGCAAAACTACTAAAATTATCGGTACCCAGAGAAAAACGCTTTCAGAAGTCGCTGAAAATTTGTACAAACGTTTTTATTTTTTGTACAAAAAATAAAAAAACGTCAGCACGAATCAGACAGGCTCTCTGTATCTTCCTGCCCGAACTTCCTCTTTTCCCTGTTTCTTTTTTTTGATATTTCATGAAACTCCTGAACGAAAGGAGTATACAAAAACCATTTCTTAAATAGCAAAACTGTATTAAAATTCAGAAAAAATAAACTATCTTTGCCACCGATTGGTTCCGGAAGGTTGGTTCGACCCGACGGATTAAAAGGGAATCGGGTGAAAGTCCCGAACAGTCCCGCTGCTGTGAAGCTCATCAAGCACGTTGACAATTACTCATTGCCACTGGATAAAACCGGGAAGGTGTCAAAGCGTGTGAGTCAGTCAGAAGACCTGCCATCGTTTTATTAATTAACCGAACTCGTGGGATAGGACGGTTGAACGTTTTACATAATGCTTAATAGACTTTACTATGCGGTAATGTTTACCCTGCTGGTGTGGGGTATAAACATTTGTGTACCGGTACATGCACAAAACAAGTTGGACAGCCTTCAACATCTGAACGAGGTTGTTGTGACAGCGCGTGCCGTACAGAAAGAGATTTTTCCGGTACAGGAATTATCGGGCAAGCAGCTACATCAGCTCAGCTCGCACAACGTGGCCGATGCCTTGCGCTATTTTTCCGGCATACAGATCAAGGACTACGGAGGAGTAGGGGGACTGAAAACGGTGAATATCCGGAGTATGGGAACCAACCATGTAGGTGTGTTCTACGACGGCATCGAGCTGGGAAACGCACAAAACGGTACGGTCGATCTGGGAAGATTCTCGCTCGACAACATGGAGTCTGTCACGCTGTACAACGGACAGAAGAGTGCCATTTTCCAGCCGGCAAAGGATTTCGGCTCGTCGGGCTCCATCTATTTGCAGACACGGACGCCTCAGTTCGAGGAAGGAAAGAAGTATAACGTAAGGGCTTCGTTCAAGACGGGCTCGTTTGGTGTGGCAAATCCTTCCGTTCTGTGGGAGCAAAAGCTCGGACAACGAATCAGCAGTTCGTTCAGTGCCGAGTATCTTCACTCGTCGGGAAAATACAAGTTTACTTACCGCATGCAGGAGGGATATGATACAACGGCGGTACGGCAGAACGGCGACCTGAATGCCTTGCGTGTGGAAGGAGGGCTGTTCGGACAGCTCAAGCAGGGATACTGGAAGGCAAAGGCTTACCTGTACAACTCGGAACGTGGATATCCGGGGGCAATCGTCCGCAACAAGTTCTCGCACGAGGATCGCCAATGGGATACGAATTTCTTTACTCAGGGTACATTCAAGAAGGACTTTACACAGTGGTACAGCCTGCTTGCCAATGCGAAATATGCATACGACTACCTGCATTATCTGGCCGACCCTAAGAAAGACGAGTCGCTGATGTATGTCAACAACCATTATTACCAGCAGGAAGTATACACATCGGTAGCCAACCGCTTTAATTTGTTTCCGTGGTGGGAGGCAAGTTTTTCGGCAGATTATCAGTTTAACCTGCTGAATGCCGACTTGCGCGACTTTGTGTATCCGCGCCGGCATACGCTGCTGGCCTCCATCGCTACGGCTATGCGCTTCAAGCAGGTGGAACTTCAGGCAAGTCTGCTCGAAACGTTTGTACACGATACGAGCTCGGGCACGCCTGCTCCCGACAAGCA
>ERZ779951.144-NODE-144-length-15786-cov-2.76308_pt1 | contig 15786 bp, 9 predicted proteins | sample MGYA00511584_ERZ779951 | MGnify/ENA primary metagenome ERZ779951 (study PRJEB29588, sample SAMEA2149539) | human gut metagenome | biome: human gut; feature: human-associated habitat; material: faeces | place: Denmark | collected 2008/2010 ... | reverse complement strand
GGTATCAGCGGACTGCCGGTCATCCACAAGTCGATTGAGGTAGTGAAACACCTTGCCGCCCATGCTCCCAAAGAAATGCTCCTCATCGGAGCCGGAGGTGTCATGACCCCGCTGGAAGCCCACAGCATGCTCAATGCCGGTGCTCATCTGGTGCAGGTGTATTCGGCTTTCATCTACGAAGGGCCGGGCATCGTAAAGCGCATAGCAGAAGCGTGCAAGTAAAGAGTTTACACGTGCAAAAATAGAAAGAGTCGTATCATTCCTCACGAAACTGAGTTTGATACGACTCTCTTTTATTTTGCAGTTACTATATTCCGTAACTTTTCGGAGTAACTATAGGGAATACACTCCTTAATCATTAAATTCACTTCCTTCTAAATATCCTTATCCGGTTATTTAAAAGTTTGAATTTTAAAAATCTACATCGCTTCCCTTATTAACCAAAAGCTGATACTTGATATACCCTCCCGACTTAGAAGAATACTTAGTATAGATAGCGGTAATAGAACCCTTGTCGCCATTTTCCGGCAATGGATTCAAAGCAAAATTAGCATAACCGCTCACACGGAGAATCAGATTACCTATCTTATCTTTCTCATCCGAAGCATTATACGTAAAGAGTGAAGAACCATAATAACGCTGATTATTATAGTTGTAGGCAAAAGTAGGAGTCAATCCCTCTTTATCATAATATTTATTCGTATAAGTAGCTTCTGTAGAATTGTTCAGGTATACAGTTTCCAGATATTGTGGATAGGTATCGCCATCAAACGTTCCAGCCTTGTAAGTCAAGCCCTCAAAGCGAATCAGGCGTCCAAGGTGAGCATCACTCAGCACAGTCTTGTAATTCTGCGGGGTAACCACCAGCGTATCCGATGCTTCCAGTTTACCCAGCTCACCGGCAAAGATATGTGCATTGCGCTCCATCTGAGTATCAAGGTTACGGTTGGCATAGTTTTTGGAAATATCTTCTGCAGTAGGAATACCGCCTACACTTAACATATAGCGATAGTTACCAATGGCAAGCCCTTTCAGCTTCACATACAATGTCTGTCCTACCTGATAGTACACATAGTTGCTCCCCATCAGTTTCAATTCGATCCCAGCCGTACCATCATAAATATAAACAGACTTATACACGTTGCCCGCCTGATCACTCGAAATCACCTTTCCTTTAATCACATAGTCTTCGGTTATTTCCTTGTAACCAGCCAAAGGCACATTGGCACACATGTCTTTCAATTCTTTGATAGAAATAAGCTGACAGCCTTCCGACTCAAAATCGGCAGCCGTCCAGACCTTAGCAGGAGCCGGTTCGTCAAAATCACTGTAGCAACTAGTAACACCCATGGAAAGTGCCACCATCAAACTACCTATTATCAATTTATTTATCATAACAATAGTTCTTTTTCAGGGTTAGAAACGGAAATATAAATTCAAGTAATAATTGGTACCAAACATATAGAAGTATTTAGAATCGAAAGGCTGGTAAGTAAGCGTACTTGCCTCCTTGTTCTTCAACAGACGAATCTGTTCATAACCACCAGTCTTAATATTCTGATTGTTCAGCAAATTATCTACACTCAGACTGAATCCCAACGTATAAGAACGGTTGATGTACCAGTTCTTGCCAATACTTGCATTCAGTACATAAGCCGCATCAAATTTCTCCTGACCACGAATATCTTCCAGCATTGCAGGATTTTCAAGCATCGGCTTAGTCAGTACAGCATCAGTACGATACAGCGGGCTCATCGACAGATACATGTTGTTATAATAATTCAGGTCGAGTGACGCAAATATATTATTGCGACTACGATAAGACAAACCGATATTGGCAGCTGTCTGCGGAGTACTTTCTACTCGCTTGTTTTTCCAGTAAACCTTTCCCTGGTTGATGATTGCCGCACTATTATCCTGAATCTGTACATAATTCGGATTATTCGAATAAATATACTGTCCCCAGCTCAAAGCTCCTTTCAGTGACAAACCTTCATACAATGGTATAGAAGCAGCCACTTCCAGTCCGAAATGCTGTTTGTTGATGCCGCTCATAGCAAAATTGGAATAAGTAGCTTCTACGTCATCATAGTAAGAAATCACCTTCGTCTGGTCTGTAAAAGTTGTATAGTAACCAGAAACACGTGCCTTGAAATCTCCCATGCGGAAATTATAAGAAGCATCCACTCCAAAGATTTTCTCTGCTTTTACTCCGGGGGTAACATCATTACGTGTACGAGGAGAAACAAAAGCCGACTGGAACGAAGGTGCGTCTTGCATGTACACAATGTTAGCTTCAAAATTATGAGCAGAAGAAAGTACATAACGGAAATTAGCCTTAACCTTGTAAGTCAGGTAATCCAGCAAATCAGAATCTCCCTTGGAATTCTCATAGAACAATCCCTTACGCCAGATACCGTGACGCCATAGAGCAGCATATCCCAGTTCGGCACCCAGTCCTATCTGCAGGTTATTCAGAGAGAAATCATATTGCAACCATCCACGACCATTGAACACATTTGCATAATAATCGTAGCTATATTTATCGCCCACACGTGCGATAGGAGCTCTTCCGTACTGCTCATAATAATCCATGTTGTTCTGGTATGAAATGATATCGATACCCAGATCGCGTTCAGCAAACTTGTCGATATCAACCCAGTAATCACCACCCAGCAAGTCTTTAACCTCGCTGTAATATTCTGTACGGTTACGGCGTACATTGATACCTCCATTCAGTTTCGAACTGTTCTTGAAAAGATGAGAGAACTGAGTATAGAAGTTCCAGTCGAGCTGGTCTGTATGACGCTCCTCTATCATGTTGATAGAACGATGACCGTCTCCGTATGCTTCATTGACCGGCTGGTTACGGTTTATCATGTACAAGTTGTCCCAGTTAATGTAACGGATATTGTCTGTATTTGCCATCCATGCTTCCTGCAACCAAGCTCCAGTAGAAGTGTTAGGATAGTAGCTTGGCAAATAGCGGTAATAGTCAGGACGAGGATCCGGTCCACCATACCATGTCAATGCAGAATAACCATTCTGACCAAAGCGAAGTGATGTTGCCACGTTCAGCTGAGTACGGTCTGTAATGTCGAATGTATAGTTAAGCATAGCCAGAGGTTCGTGGTAATCACGCACACGTGCATTACGGCGTTTGCCGTTCTGCCAGCCCCAGTTTGGATTATAGTAATTGTTTCCCACCAAATCGTATGCCTCCTGTGTAGAAGCCTGCTGTGCACCACGTTCTGTAGGAGCACCCAAGACTGTCAGAGACAAGCGATGCTGCGGATTAAACTGCTTTTCTACGGCAGCAAAATAACCATAAGCATTGTAATATACACCATTTACATATGCATTGTTTCCCTGACGGGTAGATACGGAAAATGCATACGACCATCCATTATCCTGCACACCAGAAGAATAAGTAAGCATACCACGGAAGCGGTACATTGAGTTTGTGCTAACCAAGCTGGCTCTCAAGCCCTTACGCATTTGTGAAGGACGAGTGTTGATATTAGTTACTCCACCAATACCACCAATTCCCATCTCTCCCATTTCCAGTCCGGTAGTTACTTCCTGATTGCGTGTTGCATCATTCAATCCACTCCAGAGCGACCATGGTGTATAACCGGTCATTGCATCGTTCAACTGAATGCCGTTCATGTATACATCCGAGAACTGAGAGTCATATCCACGTACGTTGAAACGCATTTCACTGAATTGATAAGAAGCGATATTATTGAAAACATCCTTTGATGCCGACAACGAAGTAGGCAACGACTGTGCATCTTCCATAGTTTCCGTATCAAACTCTGCAAATATCGCATCATCCAGCACAGGTTGACGATTGGCAGGAACCATGATAACACGCATTTCACGCATGTTCTTTCCGACACGTACCGGTAAAGTTAAATCTTCAAACTCTGCAGTTTCAAAACGCAGTTCATACTCACCGGGAGCCACATTCTCGAAGAAGAATTCACCTTTGTCATCAGTAGACGCAGTACGGTCGCCTGGAACAAGTGTAATCTTTACGTTATCAATTTTTGCACGTGTAGTACGCGATATGACCGTACCCTTAATGCCTCCTCCCGTCTGGGCAAATCCCGTAACGGCAAGCAGCGACATCAGTAAAAACAATAATGTCTTGAATTTCATAAAATTGTAATTATTTGATTACTTACCTATATAAATATACACCGGAAAATGGTCACTGAAACCTCCCTGAAAGTTATTACCTACAAAAGTACGCAACGGATATCCCTTATATTGTCCTTCCTTCTGTACCATGTAGTGACGTCTGAAGATGTTACCGTAAAATTTCGATTTTTCCGATTTCTGAATCTGCAACTTTCCTTTCTCGTTATCCAGCAAGTTTCCACTTACTACGATATTGTCGAAAATATTCCACGCATCGCCATATGCCAGTGTTCCATATCCAGCCTTCAGCAAGGCAGCATACGGTGCATAATAGTCGGCAGGCTGAACCTCCTTTACCTTTATCTTAGCTCCCATACCTTCAGCTCCGGAAACGCTTTCGTCTATCGGGTCATCATTAAAGTCACCCATCATCACCACTTTCGTAGCTGGACGCAAGGCACGGACAGAATCTGCAATTTGGCGCATCTGCCGTCCCACTGCCACACGCTTGAATTCGGAAGCCTCTTTTCCTCCCAGTCGTGAAGGCCAGTGTGCCACCATAAACAGGAAATCTTCTCCTTCTATCTTTCCCCACATCGTTACAATGTCACGTGTCTTGAAGTCGGGCAATGAAGGAATTACCGTACGAATAGCCTTCGAACCTTCCAGCTTCAGCACATCCGGACGATAGATGAAGGCAGCATCTACACCACGTGCTTCGGGAGAATCATAATGTACAATCCGATAATTGGCTGGTGCCAACTTTTGAGTAGCAACAATATCCTCCAGTACATTACGGTTTTCCACCTCACATACACCTATAACTGCCGGATAATCCTTGTTGATAGCTGCTATGTCAAAAAAGACTTTTTCTATATTATGCAACTTTTTATCATACTTATCCTGAGTCCACTTCTTAGGTCCGTCAGGAGTAAACTCATCATCGAGAACATCCGGATCATTTTGTGTATCGAAAAAGTTCTCAAGATTGTAAAACACTACTTTGTAGGGCTTTTTCTGTGCGTATCCCGACACAGACAATGCAACGAGCAATACCCCAAGCATTAATATTCGTTTCATACTTATAGAAATTAGTTAAGATTCCATTCAATGGCATTGAAATCGTTTTTCACTTCCTGCGGTATACCCGGGAAGAAAGTAAATCCGGTAAGTTGTTCTATTTCGGAAACTTTTTTACATATAGCTTTCGATGGCTGTGATTCTGAATAAGCTTTATTCTCCAGCCAAAAGCCGATAGTCTGCAACTGAGAAGCATCACACTGATTCACCCATTTGCCAGAAACTCCCGATTTGGTTCGTAAAAGAACCTTGAAATAATGAGTCGGCACATCTACCTTTACTCCATTATTATCGGTAGCCTGTTTGGAAGCATTCCCATAATAAGCTCCAGTCACCACGTAAAGTGTATCAGAGCACATATAGCTTTTACGTAATTTATCCTCCAGATTCATCCAGATAGACTGATTTAACCCCTTTCCTGTCTGAGGAGTCTGATTTGAAAAATAGAAGGTCTGCGCATTCATCTCACGAGTCATTGTCCGGTCGGCCGACGGAATCTGATGTCCGCGATCGTAAGCAGGATATTCCTTATATGCCCTAGCTACAAATATCTGATATTCTTCTGCAATATCCGGATCGTATATCCACTCATCGGTTCTAACTATACCACCAATATAGCAGCTATGAAGCGGATAAGCAACCCAAAGTGCACCTTTGTGTGATTTATCATAGCACATAGAATAATTACGAACTTCTTTTCCGTTCAAATTAACATAATGGGTTACATACTGGAAATTAGTACCTTCTTTATATGCGGGAATCTCTGCCCACGATGTAGAAAATTCAGGACTATTTACCTGTCCTTTTTGTGAAAGCGTAAGAACTGTCTGCTTTCCTCCAGCAAAACTGACTGTGACAGTAGCCTGACGCTGTGCATCATTGATATTGTCCGAATAATAGACATATAATACATTCATACCCTCCACCAATGTACCTTCCTTGGTAGCAATCTTTGATGAAAGAGAAAAAGAACACCATTCTGATCCTTCCGTAATTTCAGCCTGCCACTGAGTTCCTGCTGTACCTTCCATCCGGATAGCAGCATTACCTTTCTGAGCAGCTACAGATGAAGAATTGTTCCAATAAGCCGTTCCGGAAGGAACAATCTCTGCACCCTCATCACTTCCGCACGCCCACAATGTAAGCGAGAGAAATGCTATTAAAAAATAACGGAACATAGTTGTTTGCTTGTTTTTGTTCACTCCAAAAATATTTAGGGGGTTACATAAAAAATCGACTCTTCACGAGAGGAAACGAATCCGGTTGCATCGTTAATTGATGCAACCAGATTCGTTTTTATTCTGGAATATTCAAATTCAGATTATTCGTAAACCAGTTCCAGCTTGGTAAACTGAGCATTGTACTTATTTGTTACAAGTACTCTGTAGGCAGTATTTACAGAAGTACCCGTCAATGAATAGGTATAAGTAAAGTCTGTCTTATTATCCCATTTCACAGCTTCACCACCGGCAACTGTACCATTGTTTGTATCTGCAATTCCAACTGTTACGTTTGCAGAAGCTCCGTCACGACTTACAGCTACCACTTTTACAAGCTTCTTACCACTTACAGCAGGCAGCTCTATGTATGCATTCGTTTTACCAATCAGCAAGTAGAACAAATCACCCGAAGCTGCACGGTAATATCCACCGTCGTTAGAAGCCATCAATGTGAGTTCTGTTCCTCCGAACGAGAAGGTTTCTCTTGCTGTTTTCTTTTCAGTTGATGATGCAGGGAAACCAGCTGGATAAGCAGATTCCGGTGTAAAGTCAACTGTAATAGTCTGCTGTTCGCCAGAAGATTTGCCACTGACCATTACCGGTACTTCTACAGAAGAAGAAGTTCCATCCAATGTAATCTTCAAAGTCTGAGATACAGATTCAGCCGATGCATTAGCCTGTGCTTTCACTGTTACGACATTACCACTTACGGTAGCCGACAAGATACCAGACAAACCAGAAGTGCTCAAAGTCTTACCTTCACCATTTGCTACGGTTACAGTAATATCTTTAGTACCGCCTTCTGCAGCAAAACTAACTTTTTCAGGATTAACGCCTGTAATGACAGGTTCTGAAGAAGAGAACGCCTTTACATCATTCAAGTTACGTGGAGCAATCTGTGCAGCACTTCTGTACATAGTAGCCACACCAGTCAAATCGCCTGTTGCTTTTGTATAAGTCTGACCTGCAAATACAGAACTACGCTGACAATATACTGTTATGTTGGTTCCATCAGCAGTAAACGTATGAGTAGCATTCTGGTCGGTAGTACACCAAGTTCCTGAACCGTCTGAAGAAACATTCTTAATAGTAACAGTCATAGCCTGATAGGCAGCCAGTTTATCGGCAGTAATGACAATTGGAGTAACGTTTGCCGTTCCAATCTTCTCTATTTTACACCAAGTTTCATCCCTAGAACCGGTAACTTCATACAGTCCGCTATAATTCTGAACCTTAGCAGCACCTTTCATTAATGTAACTTTCACTTTATCACCCATCTTCAACCCTAAAGTCTTAGGATCAACCTGACTGCCATAAAGAGTCACACCATTCTTTTCGCTTGTAGCACCCTCTACTGCAACCTGCAAGTTGTTGGTTGTATAGTTTCCACTTTCCACGTCAGCCTGTACTACAGCTTCGAAGAAACGGTCTGCATTGGCATCAATCACTGCACCTGTACTCATCGGTTCAGGCATCAAGGCTATCAATTCAGGAATTGTAATGGCAGTAGCCTCACCCGGTTCAACCACAGAACCACCTTCAAGGTCGACTTCCTGACCACCGTTTCCTGTAGCCAGTGTGATATCATCCAGACGATATACAAAAGATTCGTTTGCTGTAAAGCGGATATACAGTTCAGAAGCAGCCTTCTTCAGTGTAAAGTTGGCAGTAGCAAAAATCCAGTACGGAGTTTCAGTATCTCCGTTGTTCTTTTCGTAAGCAATTTCAGTCCATGCAGTACCATTGGCACTCACTTCAACTTTGAACTTGCTTGTATCGAATGTATTGTCATACTGACCATCATCTCCCTTGCTTGAGCGGCTTCCACCGAAAGTCAACTTCAAGTTAGTCTGTCCTTCAGCCAAAGCGATTTTCTGGATATCGAAAGTAGCAGGGGCACCACCAAAGAATACCACGTTCGGACCAGAAGCTCCTTCGTAAGCATCCGTATTGGCAAGACCAGACGAACGTACAGACGCATTATTGCCGGCATAAGTTACATTTGCAGCAGCATCTCCCGTCTTGTTCCATCCCTTATAATCTGAAACGAATGGTTTATCGGCAGCATCCGCATTACCAACTGTTTCGCTATAAAGAACTTTGGATTCAACTACCACACCACTCTTCACTGTCACGGTAGCAGTTTTCAACGGACCAGACTGGTTACCGATAGTGATATTGATCTTAGCCTCACCGTTTGTTCCTTCAGGTACACTTACCTGAACGGTAGCAGATCCCTCACCAGAAGTCTTTGAAAGAGTAACCCAATTAGCGTTATCTTCCACAGTAGCATTCCATGGACGGTTTGTAGAAATATCAAACGATTGAGTACCGCCATTCTCAAATGTCAATGTAGTAGGATCAACTTCCAGATAAGGAGCTTCTGTATCGTCATTATCGTCCACACAGGCAGTAAACGAGACAGTTAGCACCATGAGCAGCAGCCCATACCAAAAACTTAAAGACTTTAATTTTGCCATTTTGTTTTTCATTAAAAGTTAATATGCATTTTCACTAGTCAAATTATTATTCTAACATCTAAAAAGTATACAGCAAACAAAATTAATCCAGCATATCCTTTTACACCAATCAACTGCTTGCTTCCCCCTAAAGGGGAAACAAATATAATAAAAATAATTAAAAATCAGGTTCTTAATTCAAAAAATATTACCACATTAACGTCGTTATGTTAACGACATTTATTTTATCAATAAATAATATTATATAGTATGACATCCATAAAGGGAAAAAACAGCGTCAAACCATATAAATAAATAACACTATTTCTAAAAAGCAGAGTATAACGTTATAAATTATCAGGTCAGATTAAAATTAATCAATATGAAATATCACCAACCAAATTATGATTTATATCACTTTCTCAAAATCTCATAACCCGGCAATCCATAAACGACGTATGATAGACTTTCTTTGTCCTATCAGACAATCTTTCCTGACAAAAATCCATAATTTTACGATCAGTCCCAATCAGTATTCTCATCTTTTTTTAATAAAAAACACTACCGTCGGCAAATGATCGCTATATCCGTTCATCCATCTGCCTCCTGCCTGTGTTCTTAAAGGATAACCTTTATATTTACCATCCGCTTGTATAAGAAAATCGCGTCTAAAGATTTCATGATTCAAATAACTCAACTTTTTATGTCGCTTATTCAAAAAATTACCTGTAAAAACAATCTGGTCGAACAAATTCCATTTGCCTCTATATTTTAATGTTCCTTCACCTTCAGCTAATGTATTCCACCAAGGATTATACAAATCACCTTTCTTTACATTCTTCATGTTACGTTTTGCCCCCAAGGCCTCTGCCATACTCTTATCCATAGGATCATCGTTCATATCGCCCATGATTACAATTTTGATTTTCGAGTCCAGACGCTGCAGTGAATCCTTCAGCGCACGTACTTGCATGCCAGCACGTTCGCGAGCAGAGGATGCTGCTCCACGTGACGGCCAATGGTTTACAATAAAAGCTACACGTTCGCCAGCCAATCTACCATCTGCTATTAGAAAACCTCGTGTAGGACGATCTGTAGGCTGGGCCAATACATAAGGAACCAGTTTGGTAGCTGTCACCGTGTACAGCTTTGGATTATAAAAGAAAGCACAATCTACCCCACGTTCATCAGGCCCTTCATAATGAATAATCTCATACCCCCGATTGGCCAGTGCAGGCTGCTTTAACAAATCTTCCAATACATGGCGGTTTTCGACTTCTGCCATACCTATTACAGCGGCCCCTTCAGAAGTCTTGTCAGTAGCCAGTAAACCAAGTACTGTCGACATATTTTTCAGTTTCGACTGATATTTTGTATTATCCCATTTGTTTCTTCCTTCGGGTAAATACTCATAATCTTTCTTACCCTCATCGTGTATTGTATCGAACAAATTTTCAAGGTTATAAAAGGCAACTCCGTAAATATTACCATTCTGCTCTTGAGCGTAACCAGTAATAACCAGACACACCCAGAAAAACGTAAACAAATATTTCTTCATATCAAACATTACTTCTACAGATAACAGAGGGACTGAACGTGAACAATCACATCCAATCCCCCTCTATTATTAAAAACAAATCTATCACTATCAGAGTTTTACAGGATCTCCTGCTATCTCAAACTGTCCTCCACCCAGACTCTTATAACGGAATTCATACGAATAACTGGTTCCATCGTAAACCACTGCTTGCATTTTATAATACAAATCTACTCCGTTCATCTGCGTAGGAGCATCCGGATAATTATGAGAAAGAACCAATCCACACGCAACCTGAATCTGTTTCATCAGATACGCTTCTGCTTTCTGTTCATCTTCTTTGTCCACCAATCCTTCTGGATCATTTCCGGTACGTTTATACATCTGTATATTAAAATTCTTATAATGAGAAGATGCACCAAACCACCACTCTCCTGTATCTGGATAGTCTTTATCCAAATAAGCGGGTTTGTTTTCTGCAACCCACTTTACAAGATACTGATAATCGTCAACAGTCATCGAAACAGTGATAGTAGGATCGAACAACCATTTTTCACCATTATGCAAAAACGTTTCTTTTTCATGACGGACAATATTATTGTTCAGTTTCCAAGTAGTATCCAACAGATATTCATCTGCCATAGCAACAGTTGTTTTGCCATCATAATATTTATATAACACGACTTGTGTATCTCCCTCCTTCGCATAAGGTAATTTCTGAGCCAGAAATACAGGTAAATAGTCGGTTGCCTTGATAGAAGAAGAGAAATTATCATTCTTTCCCGGATCACCCATTGCATCATAATCGGCAGGAGTTACCACTACAACATCGTTACCGATATAAGCTCCCCACTTACCGCTTGTGAACTGGAACAATGTATTATAAGGCTTCGATTGTGAAGGTTGTGAGGTCGTAACTTTTACATTATCCAACTGAATGGTCGTCGTAACTCCATCCTTTGCTCCCCGATACCCGAAGGCAATATAAATATTTTTCCCATTATAGGACTTCAGTGAATAGGTTCCAACATTTGTTTTATCAGTATATCCGCTTTCCATTGGAGTAGGATAAGCAAAATAATCAGTAATATCAGTCCATGCAGATACATCAAATGCTCCTCCCGCATTATATTTATCAGAAATCAATACGCTGAAAGCATCTCCGTTATAATGACCGAATACTATATCAAAAGTCAATAAAGCATCTGCCGATTCTATTTTTACCGGTTTCGTTATCAAGTAATTTTCCACTTCTCCAGCAGCCTTGTAAGCAGACAGTTCAGCCGATCCATCGCCCTTATATACATTTGCCGACCATTTTTCTGTTCCTTTTACACAGACCTGTGTCCATTCTGCAATTTCAATAGGCTGCTTAGCAGTGCACGAATTGAAATTCTCATTTAAATAATCAATTCCTTCCACCGGATCATTCAAATCATACATATAATCCGCCAGACAAAAATCACCCTCCTTGGCACCTTCCATACGGGCAGCTAATATCTTAGGAATTTCTACATTGGGAGCATGAGAAGGAGATAAAAAATTATTCTCCCATATAGTTTTGTAATCATCTCCATTTAAGGTATAGGCAGACACAACAGAATATTTTTTCAATGTTTCTGAAACATCTTCCTGATAATTATATGTAACCCCTACAGTAGAACCTTTTCCCCAAGATCCATACAGATTAGCCAATATAGCAGGAACATACTTATCTGCCGAAGCAAAAGAATTCAGAGCCAAATCTGAAGCTACTCGTTTCGCCAATGACTTTTCTTCATCAGTCTGTGCGTCAGCTTCTGCCGCTTTGGCTATAGATTCATAATCAGCCTTTACCAAGACATATTCTTCTTCAGTTTTCGTGATGGTAATACCTTCCGAATCAATTTCATTGTAAATATCTTCCATCGGATTACATGCAACCAGTAAGCCACCAAAGAAAGACAATGCTATTAAATTATATTTCAATTTCATACCTAAATCATGTTTTAAGTTAACCATCAGAACATTACCTTAAATCCGGTAGACCAAGTTCTGCCGAAGCCATAAAATACCAAAGCTGAATCCCAGTTATGAGTTGCACCATCTGTAGCATCAGCCACATAACAAGTATTTGTCAAATTGTAGACATTGCTATAAATCACAGCCTTCAAGCCCTTGCACAAATCAAAGCGATAGCTAAGTCCTAAGTCAATGGTATAAAAATTAGGCATTTTCCAAGAATCAATGCCGGCATCCGATTTACTGGTACGGTTTGACGGATCGAAATCAGCATAGTTCTTACCTGCAAAATTATAGTCAGCATTCAGTTTCAATCCTTTAAACACCTCCCATGAAGCAGACAGTGCAGCAGTAAGCTGTGCTGAGTTGCCCACATGTACATCCTTTACATAAGCATCGTATGTACCGATTGGCTTGCTTGACTCATCGTAAATAGTAAAATGCACATCATCCGCCCATTTCCAGTCACCTAAGGAGAACATACCTTTCAATTCGAATGTCTTGACAGGCTTGTAAGTTGCTTCCAGTTCTACTCCCATGTGAATGGCATCCAGACCTGTAATATTGGCATATTCCTGTCCAACTCTTCTACGAGTCGATTTATCCATCCATCTGGTATAATATCCGTTCAGTGCGACATTGAAATATTCATTGTTGAACCCGTATCCTAATTCGAACGTAACAATTTTCTCGTAAGGAGCATCTGCATTGGCAGAAACGTTATTGTTCGGGAATACAGAATTAAAGAATGGAGCACGGGTGAAGTATCCTCCATTGACAAAAACGTTATGGTTTCGATTAAACTTATAATTATATCCTGCCTTAACACTCCACGGCTGGAAATGATAGAAATCGGAAACCTTTTTTCCATCTACATTGCCGCCTTTGTCATGATAACGATAAGATTCGTTCGTAATAGAAGCAGACAGGAACGAGGACCATTTATCCGTATTATACTCTGCCTGTGCAAACAAGCCTGCCCAGACAATTTCACCTACGCTATGGTACTGAACAATATCACCCTCTTTCAGGATCACATTAGGAGATTCATAATCCAGATGCTTACTACCCGGCATATAATATGCACCACCCAACAAATTGTCAATGACTTCTTTGTGATAGCCTTTGTAATAGCGTCCGTCGAATCCGCCTGTAAACGTAAATTTCTCCGTGATACGGTTTTTATATGAGCTCAAAACGCCATACCAGTCATGATCATTCACAGCATTGGTAAAAATTGCTTGTGAACCGTTGGGATTGGAAGCATTAGCAGCCAACACAGCATCGTAATCAAGTAATCCTCCTGCAGTCAGTTTTGTATCTTCGTAAGGACGTCCACTATTATTGTCGATGGCCAACCAGTTACTATTATTTCCACGTACGCGGCGTCCACCACCGGTTGCCATGGAAGCATACAGAGAAGTCGTCAAAGAAGAGTTCTCATTGATTGTCCAATAATGATTCAATGAAACCTGCGGTTTGTGATAATAGTTATATCCGTAAGCGCCACCAGTCAGTTCACCATTCAGATAACCATAAGAGTTACTAAAACGTCCACCATCCGGGCTGTTCTTATAATCTTCGATATAATGCTTGGTTGCACGCTGATTATGCCATTGCGGAGCACCAAAAGCCGTCAACGACAATTTATGATGTTCATTAATGATCTTAGAGATATTACCGAAATACGTCCAGCCTTCATAATTGGTTCCTTTCACGTATCCATCACCCGTATTCAGAGCACCCATCAATGTAACAGCCCAGCCGTTATCCATCAGACCAGTAGAAACAGAAACAGAATATTTACGAAATCCGTCATTTCCGATGCCGATATAAGCCGATCCTCCTTTTTGTGCTTCGGTACTCTTTGTCACCATATTCATAGTTCCTCCCACAGAAGACAAACCTAATGCTGAAGCTCCCAAACCACGCTGCACCTGAATAAACTGGCTCACATCAGACAAGCCAGACCAGTTCGACCAATAAACCTTACCGTTTTCCATACCGTTAATAGGTACACCATTTATCAGAATACCCAGATTGGAAGAATCGAAACCACGCATATTGATTCGAGAATCACCATAACCTCCACTATCACGAGTAACATATACAGATGGAGTAGATTTCAACAACTCCGGAAATTCCAAGTTACCAACCTTCTCTTCAATAGTTGCCAATTTCACATTAGAAATAGGGATTGGAGTCTGACGATCAGACTTGATAATCGAAGCAATGACACTTACCTCACCCAACCCTATAGCGTCAGGTGCCAAGGAAATTGTACCTAAATTTACATTATTTCCTGTAATTTTCACGTTCTTGATTAATTCATTATAACCAACGTAACTAATAGCCAAAACAATTTTGCCATTTTTTACATTCAGAGTAAAACTGCCATCCATGTCAGTTACTGTTCCTTCTGTAGAGCCTTTTACCACTACCGTCGCCCCGATAAGAGGTTCGTTGTTTTCCGCATCTACAATCTTGCCTTTCAGTGTAGCCTGAGCTACCGCAGTGACTGTACTTACTATGACAAGCACCGCAAACAATAGAAAATGCTTCAATTGACTTTTCATACGTTTTCTTCAATTGTTTTTGTGTTATTAATAAATCAAAGACAAATATAGTAAAAAACTTTAAAAATTTGGAGGAAAAAGCCAAAATTATTAGCACATTAACGCGATTATGTTAATAAAATTATTATTAAAAATACACAGAATATGCATATCCACCCGGCCAGCTGTTTTTATGCCGACACTATCACACAGAAAGCAGTTTTTCTCTTTACACTTTCCACGGAGAACCAACGGACAACTTGTCATTTTATCAGAAGCATAAAAATTTAACAGAAATGAAACACCCCTGCACGTAGTTGCGATTTAAGCAAGTTCACACCAGCAGCAGACCGGAAAAAAGGAGACAAAATAGCAAGCGGACCACCGATGGTACCACCAACGGTACCACTTATTATACTGCTACACAAGCAATTACCACTACAAACGGCCCACCAATGATACCACCAGTGGTACCACCCTTTCCTATTATATATAATAAACAAAGATATAATCAAAGGAAGTTTCGTCCGAAACTTCGGAGGAGGGCATTGAGAGAAGAAAGGCATTAACTTTTTTTAAGCCCGCGGCATCGACAGACTTCCGCACGAGGATTCTGGCAGAATTTGTACAAAAGATTTTGTTTTTTGTACAAAAACCGAAAAATCGTCCCGTTGTCCTCCGGAAAATGCGCTTCCGATTTCCGCAACGAGCCGTCCGGAGCCCGAAAGAAAGCCGTCTGAACACGAGGAAAACCGCCCGTTTTTTCGTATCTTTGCAAAGATAAGAAC
>ERZ779951.140-NODE-140-length-16010-cov-2.48474_pt1 | contig 16010 bp, 20 predicted proteins | sample MGYA00511584_ERZ779951 | MGnify/ENA primary metagenome ERZ779951 (study PRJEB29588, sample SAMEA2149539) | human gut metagenome | biome: human gut; feature: human-associated habitat; material: faeces | place: Denmark | collected 2008/2010 ... | reverse complement strand
CCAATGCAGCAATACACACCCACATAAAAATATATCCCACTGGATTACAGTGAGATAAAAAATAGAAATTCAAAAAGACATGTTTGGGTAACGTTGCAGAAACATTGCAGTTGCGAGAAGCTATTGCAATGTTTTGCGATATATCAGACGGCAAATACCGTTACGGAAACTTTTTGAGGAGTGCAGATTCCAGGAGCAGGAATCAAGAAAATCAGATATTCGTATTCCATGGCCGGAAATTACAGGCAGCATGTAGATGACAATTTCGTCGGGAAGGTGATATACAGACAGTCTGCGTAATATTTCCGTATCTTCACGTTCGGATATTATTGCCTGGAATATGGAATCAGAGGAAGTGGTATCCTTGAAACAGATAAGATCGACCATCGGGTAGTCAGGAGCTATGGAAAATGTGCTGTGCTGTTTCCAGAGAAGGAATCCGTTCCTGTCTTCTCTTATCCATTCCATCAGCCTGTCATCATCCGGGAAGTAACCGTCGATGGTCATTGCGAATACGATCTGAACTTTTGCCATACCTCTACCTGTTATAAATAAAAGCGTGAAACTCACACATTTTCAGGTAGGGGCTCTGGTAAGCCCATTGTAGATAATGCATGAGCTCACGCTATTTTTAAGCATAGCATAAGCTGCACGCAAAAGTCTCTACAATTTGAAATTTACCAGATTCCTACCTGAGACGTCTTGCGACTTATGTATAATAGGCGACAGCCGCTTTGCGGCGTCGTCATATTTTATTTCAAAATACAGACATGGCCAATAGACCAGTCTGTTACAAAATTAGTCATTTTGCCGGAATTACAGGCAATTCACTGCAAAAAATATTCATTTCAGCCCATATTTGTTCATCTTACGGTACAATGTAGCAGGATTGATGCCGAGCAGTTTGCCGCTTTTTTTCCGGTGGCCGCCTGTGGCTTTGAGAGCCTTGATGATGGACAGTTTTTCTTCTGTCATGCCATCATAATAGACAGAATTTGCAGATACGGTATTCGTATTGATGCTGATATCCATGCACTCCGGTTCAATGACCGGTTTTTCTGTCAGCAGCACGGCCCTTTTTATCTTGTTCTGCAACTCCCTGATGTTCCCCGGCCATTCGTAGGAAAGGAGAAGCTGCTGGGCTTCTATGGAAAATCCTTCAGTATCTCTTCTCAGTTTGGTGGAAGATTCTTTCCTGAAAAATTCCGCGAGTGGCAGAATGTCTTCGGGACACTGGCGTAATGGAGGTTGCGTTATCTCAAATTCTCCCAGTCTGTGATAAAGGTCTTCACGGAAGCGTCTTTCCGCTATGGCTTTGGGAATATCCTCGTTCGTGGCCGCAACTATTCTTACATCCGCATGTCTTTCCTTGCTGTCCCCTACAGGTATGTACGTGTTTTCCTGCAAGACTCTTAAAAGGACAGACTGTACGGAATAAGGCAGCGTCCCTATTTCATCCAGGAACAGTGTCCCTCCTTTTGCAAGGTCGAAATATCCCTGTCTGGCTGTATCAGCTCCGGTGAATGCCCCTTTTGCATGGCCGAACAGAAGTGAAGCCGCGAGCTCCCCGGGAATGGCTCCGCAGTTTACCGCGACAAACGGAGCTTCATGCCTGTCGCTGTAGTTATGTATCATCCTCGCAACCGATTCCTTACCGGTACCGTTTTCCCCCAATATCAGTACCGACATGTCGGATGGAGCGACCAGTTTTGCCTGTTTTTCACATTTTACGGCTTGTGCGCTTGTCCTTTTGAACAGATGCTTTTCACCGTTCCAGACAGCGGACATGTGCTTGAGGAATGTATCCACAAGTTCAAGGAGTTGTTCCCTGTGAATCGGTTTGACCAGATAGTCCTTTGCTCCGAGTTTGATCGCACGCACCGCGTCAGGATAGGAAGCGTATTCGGTCATCACCACAAATGGAATATGAATGTGTTCCCGGTTTATCCATTCAAGCAGTTCTATGCCATTTCCTTGAGGCAGTCTTACATCTGAAAGAATCAGGGCAATATTTTCGGCTTTCAGTACTCTTTTTGCCGCAGGTTCATCCATGGCGGTTGTGACAGCATAGCCGCAACGTTCAAGCCAGTCCCTTTGCAGTTGGGACAAGGCTACGTTATCTTCAACTATCAGTATTTTCCTTTTCATTTTCCTGTCTGATTAAACTGTTTATCTCATTTTCTGCTGCCGAGACAAGTCTGTCAAGGCTGGCTGTTATTTTCAAGGTCCATTCTTTCATGACCTGATCTCCGGAGCTGTCATCGTGGACAAGGTTTCTGTATTCTTGCAATTCTTCTGCAATTCCGAGCATTTTCCACATGGGAAACATCCGGTGTATTATCTCCTTTATCCGCATTCTATCCTTATTTCTTATTGCTTCTACAAGTTCTTCCTTGTTCGCTTCGGATTCTTTTACAAGCATTGTCAATACCTTGCGTTTGTTTCCGGAATCCGATATGAGCGGCCTGAAATCTATTGATTGAGATTCTGGCTTGTTCATCTTTTCCATAATAGAGGACAGGAACAGAAGCAGTTCCGGGCTTGAAAAAGGCTTATGGATACATCCGGTGAAACCAGCCTTGATGAAATTCTCCTTCTCTTCATCTCCTCTTGCAGTCATGGCAGCTATCGGAATGCTTCGTGAACTGCCAATATTGGAGTTGCGCAGCAGATTGAGCAGACTGAAGCCGTTGGTTCCCGGCATTTGTATATCTGTAAGTATCAGATCATAATCCTCTTTTCTCAAAAGACAGACCACTTCTTTTACATTTTGGCAGGCATGACAACTGACTCCATTCCTTTCCAGGATGTCGCGTGTTATTTCCATCTGGACAGGATCGTCTTCCACGACTATGATACGGTGTGGAAGTCTTTTTGCCGGATCTGGAAGCGTTGTGCATTTTTCCTCAATTGTTTCTGATGTTTCTTTCAGCGGAATGCTCACCTTGAATGTACTGCCTTCTCCGATTTTGCTTTCCACGGAGATATTTCCTTTCAGTAAGGTTACGAGTCCTTTTGTAATGGAGAGGCCAAGTCCGAAACCTTCAGGACAAATCTCTACTGCTGCCCTTTCAAATGGAGAAAATATGCGTTTTAAGGTTTCTTCGCTCATGCCGATACCTGTATCCCTGACTGTTACTGTCAGAATATCGTTTCTGAATATGGCAAAGAATCCAATAGAACCGGATTCTGTAAATTTTATGGCATTGGACAGCAGGTTGCCGATTATCTGCTCTATGCGGTCCGCATCGCCGGTAACGGTAATGTCGGTTCCGATAAAGTCTCCGGATAGCATTATTCCCTTGTCATTGGCGATGCGTCCATATTCTTTTTCGATGTCTGAAAGGAAGGTATTCAAGCGGAATGGAATTTCATTTAGAGTTTCCTTGGCTTCATTCAAGCGTGACAGGTCCAGAAGGCTGTTTACCAACCGCATGATATGTCCAGTAGAGCTCAGGATGTTGTTCAGATAGGAATTTCGTCGTTTTCTGTCTTTGGTATCCATTGCCAGCTCTGCACTTCCCCGGATGGCATTCAGGGGGCCCCGAATGTCATGAGAGAGCGTGATGATAATCTTTTTGCGTATCTCCAGCATTTTACGGTTATGCAGGTCTGAGTCCTCAAGTTCTTTTCTCTTGCGGTGTTTTCTGTGTATATCCTTGGTTATGAATATGGATAGGAACAAGGCGCATAATAAGGCTGCTGATGATATGATACATATTGTGTCGAATGCTTCTTCCCTAAGTTCAGAAACCCTTTGATGCCGTTCTGCAGTACGCTCCAGGGCGTCTTTTTCCAATTCATTGATCAGTCTGGAGATGTTCCGGTTGAGAATATGGTTCTTATGCTCAAGAGAGTCCGCGAGTGATTCAAAAAGCCGGTTTTGCCTTTCCAGTACCTCGTACATTTCATCCCCGAACTTTCGGATGTTATGGGCGTTATCGGTTTGTCCGGCTTTTTGCTGTATTGATGTTTCTGTTTCCTTCTGTTTCCTTTTCCGGGAAAAAAGGCGGCTCAGAAAATTTTTCTTTTCAGGTTTCGTCGGTTCCGTATGTAATATTGTAGCGGAAGAAGTCATTTTTCTTTCCAGTACCGGAAGCTGACTTGAGAGGATACTGTCCATCTGTGTGAGTACGGAAGGGATATTCTTCAAAGAACGGATATGGTCATGCTTTTGATTGAGCAGGAACTCGACTGTATCAATGCGTGCCTGCTGAAGTGAGTCGGTATATACTTTTCTCAGTTCATCAAGCATGAAGAAGACCCTGTCTTCTTTTTCATTGTACTCTTTTTGGTCCGATATGTCACGCAGATATGCCGATTCGTTGTCCAGGAAGAGTGATACAAGCGCTTTGAATGTCCTGCTGGTCAGTTCCCGTTGTGCAAGCATTGCGTTCTCTTCCGCTTCTGCTTCCGCAAAAACCTTTTTTTCATGCCATAAAGCAGCAATGATTCCTATAACCAGCAGTGCCAGGATAGTGTAACCGGCAAATATTTTTATTAGCAGGGAACCCGAAGGTTTTATTGGATTTTCTTTTTTCGTTTCCATAACCTTGTATCGTGATTTTTACAAAGTTACGGAGGTGACGATGAAGTGATGTTCTGATTACTAACGGATTTTTTCTGATTTTTATCGGACTGTGTCGGCAAGCAGTTCTTTTCTTAACTGCAAGGGTGTTTTGTTAAAATTCCGTTTGCAATAGTCGGAGAAGGTTGACTCTGACTTGAAGCCGTTGTTTTCCGCTACCCGATATAACGGTATCGCCGGATTTTTTAGCATTCCTGCTATTCTCTTTTTCTTCCTTTCACGCAGCCATTGTGATACGTTCATGCCGAATTCACGCTTGAACCGTTCCCGGAATACGGTATTCGACATGTGGCATTTTTTCGCGAGCTCCTCTCCGGTCATATTTGCTGTAACTCGCAAAAGGACTGTTTCTCTGAAACCTGCTCCCTTGAAATCCGGGATATATTTTTCTGCAAGACGGAAATCGGATTCGGTCATGAAAGAATCGTTTGTTTTCATGTGCCGTTTGAATTCGCTGATGACATTTCCGGCCATAAGGTTATACAGGAAGTTCAGGTGCGGATATTCTTCTTCCGGGCTTATTGCATGAAGAATTTTAGCGCAAACCAACAGGCCGTGGGCATTACGGTTTTTGTATTGGTACGTGTAGGTATCGATTACGTAGCCGAGCACTCTGTTGTTCCGACAGAAACTTGCCAGTATGTATAGCGCGGTTTCAGTCTTGTTTTCAAACGAAGGGGCCGGCTGTAGTTTTCTCAGTTTTTCTGTCAGCCATATCATGGCCGGTATGTTCTCGGACAAAGGTTTCAGGATGGTCCAAGTCCGTGGAATACGGATATCTGTCTGCCGGACAGCTTCGGCAAGTTCGAGTACCCATGCCTCCCATTGTGTCCGGAATGAGTCGTGCTTAAGAGATTCTATAAGTATGTATTCCATGATTCGTAAGTTTCTGTGCAAAAATAAAATTTCCTGTATGACAGAGCAAATAATGGTTACCGAAACTTTTTGATTCTGTGCACTTTTCGTTAAATTTGCAAACGGCAGATGCCGTTGTTTTCTTAAAAGTATTATTATGGAATGGTTTGAAAAGGTCAAAGAATTCATAACCGGTTTCCCGCAGTTGCTTCAGACAAGCCCGAGGTACGGTTATCTGATAGTGGCGGCAATACTGCTGCTGTGGCTTTTGGGTATAATCTGCGGATGGAAGTGGACCTATACACGTCCGGGCAGCTGGGGCGGAAATTTCTGGCTGGAAACACTCGGACCAAAGGCTTTCCGTTTCTGGCTGGGGGTGATCCTTGCCGTCGGGATAGGACTTGCTTTGTTGCTGTTCTCTATTTCCGGCAAGTAGCTGAACATTCTTTCCTCAGATGAAACCTGTAAACATAAAAGAGAGATTGAGTATGAAAACAATTCCAATTATGACCTTCTTCCTGTGTACGGCGATGTATGCCCAGGCACAGCTTAACATCGTTCCCAAGAGCGATGGACTGAAAGAGTACACGGTGACAAATGCCCTTCCCTATGACAGCCTGACGAACGTGGAGAAGCGGAGTTTCGCTTCCCTTCCGGGACAGACCCTGTACATGCACGGGGCGAGAAATGATGGGAACGGCTACTGGGATGCCTTCTACACATCCAACTTCCTTGCCGGGGATGACCGGACGGTGTACAAGGCGGTCAATATCAGTTCGACCCCCGCTAAAGAGGTGGTCGGAAAATACTACGAGGTAGTGAAGGTCTGGACCAAGACAGACTACCTGTCGGCAGGATGCTGCCTGCTGCTTCGTGAGAAAGAAAGCGGCGAAGAGATGTATTATAACCCATTCAAGTATCCGCTGAGCATGACCTGTTTAGGGTATTATGAGAAACTGAAACGCTTTGTCGGGCAGACATTCCTGTCGCTTGCCAAGGCCGTGGAGACCGAGGACGGTCAGGTCATCACCCCGGCTGAAGGTGCGGAGTACCGTTGTGTGGACGTCGGCCTGAAGATGAACAGTGACGGGGCGTTTCTGCTGATGGAGGGTGCTGACGGTGTACGAGTGGAAGCATTTCCTATAGGCGGTGATGAGGTGTACGAGTTTGTAAGCACGGCACGTATTGCTCAACTGGAAAAACGGTACGGCAAGAAATACGGGAAGCTGATTGCCTTCCGCAAGGTCGATACCCGCATGACGAGGGAAATGGTCATCTCCGCATGGGGTGAGCCATACCACAAATCGGAAGTCAAAAAGGAAGGCAGGACTCTGGAGACTTTGCGCTTTTCCGACGACCGCTGTGTGGAACTGCTTGACGGGAAAGTACAGTATGTGCACGTCTATTGAACGGAGGCGCATCTTTGCCTATAAAGTCCCAGGCGAGAGTTGCGTTTATCGTTTATTAACAGACAAAAGTACCAAAAAATCAGGGAAAAATACCTATCTTGCGTAACTCTATTTAATAGAGGAAACATTGTCCAAAACAGTAATTAAAAAAGAATTGATATGGACATATACCAGAACAAGCCCAGAATCAAACTTACGCCTACCGTCAGGTATGGCAGGAAGTTTATTGAGGCAGCCTTTGATGATGACAGCCTGCGGATACCTTTGTCTAAAGAGGAAGGCATTCAACTTGTGGGCGGCAAAGCCTATTTGCCGGAAGAGCACTTTGTGCTTGCGGAGTTCTTTGACCGTTATGTAAAGATGGCTTTTATCGACTATTCCTCCATCAGGGAGCTGGGGCCCAGGAAACAGGAAGACAGTCGTCCGCCTCTTCCGGAAGGTTATCTGGAGAAATTGGAGCAGGTGCGGTATAGCGGACATACTGTCAGGGTTTATACATCCTATTTCCGGGATTTCCAGCAACATTTCAAAGGTCGTGACATCGGGACGATCACTTCCGGTGAGATAAATGACTATCTGCTTTACCTTATTCACGAGAAAAACATATCCTCTTGCCAGCAGAACCAGAGAATCAATGCCATCAAGTTTTATTATGAGAAGGTACTCGGACAGGAACGCCGATGCTACAAGGTGAACCGTGCAAAACGGGAAAAGACACTGCCCGACGTGTTAAGCAAGGAAGAGATAAAAAAGATACTTGATGTGACAGCGAAAGACCTGCGCTTCTTCTGTGTGTTTTCCATACTTTATTCCGCCGGGTTGAGAATCAGTGAACTTTTGAATTTGAAACCCGGAGACATCAGTGAGTCACGTTTCATGATCCGGGTGCGACAGGGAAAAGGCAGGAAAGACCGCTATACCCTGCTGTCCAAACCATTGATGAAGAAGTTGGCAGAATACAATCGACTGTACAGACCGAAAGTGTGGTTCTTTGAGCGCAGGCCTGGAGAGCCTTTCACGGAAAGCATCATATCGAAACGCTTGAAGGCTGCCGCACTTGAAGCCGGCATAACGAAACGTATTTATCCTCACCTGTTACGTCATTCCTTTGCCACGCATCTACTGGAGCAAGGCACTGACATTAAGATTGTAAAGGAGCTTATGGGACATAACAACATTAAGACAACGGAAAGATATGTACATATAGCTGATACATTCAAAAGCAATATCAAAAGCCCGTTGGATGACCTGTTGACAGAAGAGGAATAGATATGATACTTAGAAAAAATAACAGCCAAATCGGCTGATAGCATAACATTACCCACAAAAAATGAAGAAGATGGAAACAGGAAAAGAATTGTTTGAATCAATAATGAGCTCATGCCCCAAAAAGAAGGTAGTGAGTTTGTGCAAGAAGTTAATAAAGAAATGTTCATTTAATAGTGGAACAGACGCTGAAAATCTATGCCACTTAGCTTATCGTCTTTTTGTGTATGGGTATATTGAAGAAGCTCTTGCCGTTTGTCGCTATACTCATAATGTTCCTTTTCCTGGGAGAGGGGGATTTAATGTGTGGGACTTCATTTTGTTTATTTGGGGATTGGAAGTTTTTCTCTTGCAAAAGGAAGATAGATACAAAGAAGCCAATACAAGAGTAAAAGAAATAGACTATATTCATATACAACCAGTAAATTTAATTTGCGAAACTCCAGAAGAATGCAGAAAATTTGCAAATGAACTGTATCAACGTTTTTGCTATCCAGATGTGTTGGATCGTAAAAAAATTGAAGAAAGTGAACAATATGCGAATGATTATAGATTTACCGCGCTCTTCCCTATGATAGGATATGGTTCAACTGGGCTTTATCCAAATCTATCAACTCATTGGGAAGAATTGCAGCAGGACATAAATAACTATGTTTCCATTCTCTCAAAAGAAAAGTGAATTATGTGGGTAACAAGCGGCTCAACCTCCCCTGAAAAGGTCGGTTAGCCACCGAACATTACCCACAAAAGAATAAAGAAAATGGAAACAGGAAAAGAATTGTTTGAATCAATAATGAACTCTTGCCCCAGAAAGAAGGTGGTGAGTTTGTGTAAGAAATTAATAAAGAAATGTTCTTTTAATAGTGGCGAGGATGCTCGAAATTTATGCAGCCTTGGCTATCGTCTTTTCATATATGGACATATTGATGAAGCTCTCGCAGTTTCTCGCTATACACATAATGTTCCTTTTCCGGGTAGAGGAGTGTTCAACGTCTGGACTTTTATTCTATGCCTATGGGGACTTGAGGTGTTTATCCTAAAAGCGCAAGGAAAATATGAAGAAGCTGATGTAAGAATAAAATCAATCGATTATATCCATGCACAACCGCTTGCTGACGAAAGCGCAGAAAAAAGTAGAAAAGACGCAGACGAATTGTATCTTACGTTTACTTATCCTGATGTATTGCGCCGTAAGAATATTGATGAAGATTCGCATTACGCTAATGAATGTCGTTTTACAGCCCTTTTCAAAATGATAGGATATGGCGCAACAGGGTTATATCCAAATCTGTCAGCACATTGGGAAGAATTACAGCAGGACATAAATAACTATGTTTCCATTCTCTCAAAAGAAAAATGAATTATGTGGGTAACAAGTGGCTTAACCTCCCCTGGAAAGGTCGGTTAGCCACCAAACATTATAGTTTGAAATTTGAAAATATTAAAGATATGAAATTTATACTTGAACCCTATAACTCAATTGGCAACGTCAAATTTGGGATGAGTATAGCTGAGGTTAAAGAACTTATTGAAGATAACCCTATCTCTGAGGACAAAGATTTTCGAGGCAGAAAGCATTTATTATGGAAAGATTTTTCTATTTTATTCAACAAGAAAGATCAAGTAGAGGAAGTAACATTTTCTTTAGGATATAACAATGAAATAATTTGGAATAATATTGATATTCTTAATGATGCACAAATTGTTAAAAAACTAAATAAAATAGAAAATGTACCCCTTACATTGGATTCTCGTGTATATTTCTCAATTGGTATTGCTCTAATTGGGAAAGGCAAAGATAGAGTTGTTTCTGTATTTTCTAAAAGTTGTGGGAAAAGATGGAAAAAACTTATTCAACAAACTATAACACGCACCTCAATCGCCACAAATGGCGATTAGTTGCCAAACATTATCAACAGAATAGAAAATCTTATGGAAGGACTTATTATATCAGTGAACACAATCAATGGATATTGCGGATTTGATAGAGCTTATTCATATTGGGATCAAGACTGTAATGCCAACAGTCATTTTACTGTTATAGAAGATTATTTTGCCCCATTAAGTTCATTAGAAGAAGTGTTGACTTTTTATTGTGAACTAAAAAAAAGCAGAATGAATTACAGACTTATTGCATTTTCAACGGAACAAATAAGTAATGAATGCTTCCAACTAATTGGATATGATTGTGGATATGTATATGATGAGAATAGCTGTTTTTATCCGGGATTCTCAACTATAAGTAATGAGATTTTGCGGATGAATAATAAATTATGTCGGTATTATAAACAACGGCTCAATGATGCTCAATTATTTGAGAATCTTAATATGGCAAGGGAATACAGTAAGAAACGTTCTGTCATGCTTCAATCAGAGGAATATCAATTTGAAACAGCTTTCTCGCCATTAGTAACAGTTTCTATTTATAAATTTGTTGATAACATACGGCTAAATCGCCCTTGAAAGGTCGGTTAGCCACCAAACATTACCGATAATTATTAAAACATAAAATTATGAACGAACAATATGCTAAATGTATTCCCTTTGATAATAAAGTAAAGGGAAGAATTGGTGGGAATCCTCCACAGATAGTAGAGAACAGTATTCCTGACGGATATTTGTTTTATGCAACATTGGTGCATCCTGAAAAAGGAAATAGGATGCTATCTATTTTTATACATGGTGATTTTCACACATTGCTCCATAATAAGATCTATCCATCAGTAGCTGTGAAAGTAATAGAACATGAGTATTCAGACATGGGTAATAATTCTGAAAAATGTATCCAAGAATTATCTGTAAATTCTATTAGCGATTATTATTACCCCCAAGACAGTGATTTTCAATTCATCAAAGTAGGTGGTGAACCACGTTATATTCAGTGGAAAGATTACTATTATGAAGAATTAGAGAAAGACGGATATTCATTCTATTTACAAATTGACGAAGAAGGCTATAGAGACGGTATGGACAATGTATTTATGTATGGTGCTTTGTATTTATACAAGCACAATGAGACAGGTGAAATAATTGCTGGTTTCTGGCAATGTTCATAAACTTATCGGTAACAAGCGGCTCAACCTCCCCTGAAAGGTCGGTTAGCCACCAAACATTATCAACGAAAAAAAGACTATATGAATTACAAAGTAATGCTCGCTAAGATTCTTTCAGAGAAAGAACTTGCAGATATGGATATAAAGAACATCAAGGAGGACTATACTCTCCTTGAAGAGCTAATTCGTAAAGAATATGCTTTGGTTGTGGATTGGAGCGGAGAAGAAGGAGATAATTATTTATTCAATTTCTTTAATCAAAGAACTATTTCTCTATTAGGTAAGCAGTTAGATATATCAAGCAATGAAGTATATCAGAAATTTGATAAAGATATAGATACACCTAAAAGAGGTGATTTCGTACCTTTTGCACTTGAATACTTTGACAAACATCTTAAATCAAATGGTTTGAGAGTTGTTTTGTTGGATATGTGTAATGATGCATATTATGTATTTGTCGCACCTAAAACGGATGCTAATAGACTAACGAAAATAAAATCAACTTTCTGGAAGTTCAAATTAGTTTCTTTTCAAAATAAAACTCCGCTTTATGTCGCAAATTGTCCGAAATGTGGCAATGTACAATTTTTCGGGTTAGACACAGACATAGACGAAAAAGATCTGGCAGGAAAAAGTTGTAGTGATTGCGGAACATTATTTTGGGATGATAATGGAAATGAAATGGTGAAAATAGAAAAATACTATTAATAGCTGGTTGATAATAAACAAATTAATCTCCAAAAAGGTCGATTATTCTCTGAACATTATAGGCTTAAAAAGAAAGGAATATGTACTATATATGGTGTATAACGAATAAATATCCTAATTCATATTGGCTTAAATATGATCGGGAAAACAGTCCCAATTACTTAATGTTTTTGGGTAATGACTCTGTTAATCTACCCAAAAATAGTCGTGTCATTTTTGTGTTGGATGAGAAAGTAAGCTTAAATTCATTTTTAAGGTATGATTACGTTATGAGTGATGCAGTTCCATTAATGAGTAAAAGATTAGCCTCATTAATCACTAATAGCAAGAATGATGATGTGCAGTTAATTGCGGCCGATGTGTATTATCGCGGTGGAATCATTGGTGAATATTATATTCCTATCTTCTTAAATATCATTGATTGCATCGATAAGAATAAATCGATATTCAATCAAATGATTGGTGATTATACTTCGATTTCATTTAAGCCCGATAGTTTAGGTGATAAAATGATTGTCAAAGCCAAAGGTCTTGAATTATGGTGGCCCATTGTCCAGGAAGACATTGTGAAAATATGCTACAAAAACAAGGTTAAAGGAATTGACTTTTACAAAGAACCATATATAAATCCTTTATATTCAATATAATGGGCCTATAACAAGTGGCTCAACCTCCCCTTAAAGGTCGGTTAGCCACCAAACATTATAAGCAAAACAAAATCAGAGACAATATGATAAAATACATTTCAGGAGATATATTGCAGAGTAAAGATGAGTACATAGCACAAGGAGTGGCTGTTGGATCACAAGAAGGATTGGGAACAGGACTTGCCTTTAAGCTGTCAAGCCAATTCCCTGAAATCCAAAAGCTCTTCAAAAAATACACGCGAAACGCTAAATTTCAAGCTGGTGATGTATTTATAGGAGAAATTAGTGGTTCTTCTCCTGGCATTATCTACATCGCCACCCAGCCGGATATGTACCACGCAGAACTTACATACCTGAACAAGGGTTTGAAACGCTTGAAAAAGATATGTGCAAGCAAAGGCATTAAAACCGTTTCTCTTCCGAAGATAGGTGCAGGTTTAGGCAAGTTAGATTGGAACAATGAGGTAAAACCTTTACTCGAAAGTATTTTATCAGATAGTGAAACAGTATTCAATGTATATGAAGATTACAAAATTGAATACGAGAATTAGCTTATAACAGGTGGCTCAACATCCCCGAAAGGTCGGTTAGCCACCAGACATTATATCATAACGGCCCAAGCATTATACAGACCAGTAAAATGAACGTATGGAAGTATATTTATATTAAGTTTTATAAATTTCGTCGATGGGGGTTGGGTAAAACACTCGGAGAAGATTATGCTGCAATGTTGTTTGTGGCCTCCTTTGATGTGCTTTTGTATTTTGGAATATTAATACTTATCGATAAATCTGTGGACAATGTATTATCAAAAGAATACGAGCCATTGTATTTCGCATTTTATATGTTAGGGCCGTTAACCATTGAACGGCTTCGCAACCGTACCATGTGTAAAAACGGGGCCTTTGAGCGTATAAAGGAGGAAGTTGAAAATGAACCTCAAAAGCTGAAATGGAGTATTTTGTCCATTCTATATATGATTTTTGTGGTCTTTTTTTTCTTATTTTGCTGTTATATCGGGAAATACGGGTTATGACCTGCTATTTTGCGAAAGGAAATAAGATAAACGGAAAACCTTATGAGGAAACAGGGATATACAGAGCAAGAACGAAAGCGACGTTATTATTTCTTCGACTATCTGTTCTGGTTGGGAGAAATAACATGGGAGAATTATCACAAGGTCAATTTCAAACAGCCCAGAGGAAGTGATATGCTGTGGACCTGTATCGTGCTTTTTATATTCATACCGCTTCTGGCCATAGCCGGTCTTTTCCTTCATGACTTGGCATACGAGGTGTTTGGAGTCATTCTTGTAATCGTGTTTTCCGTTTCTGTCATCATGACAGACCGCTTGTTCGGCAAAATATACCCGCCTTCCCGGCGGAAAGCGGTCATGCAGCATTATGCGGGCTGTAAGTTCAGTCCTTTCCGACGTAACCTGTTCTTTTTCTCTCTCTATTTACTGGGTATTCCCGCAATGGTTTTATTAGTAACCGCACTGAAATGGATAAATGAAATACTCAAATGACAGAAGGAAAGAACATATTCAGCCGATTTTTCCGCATGTTGGTGATGCTGCATAAAATTCCTTATGCGCATTTCACGGAATGGAACAATAAGAGGAAGCACAAGGCGTTAGCTGCCGGAGTATATTGCCTGAGCATCATCCCGGAATATGTTCTGTTGGCCGGCACATTCCTGGCAGCAAGGGGGCAAGACGGGTATGTGCATCTGGTAAACGTGCCGCAAAAGGTTGTCTTCTACGGTTTGGCGGGTCTGGCGGTGCTGCTGTCCGCCATCCCTCTGGGATTTTTTGACGATAAGAAGATATGCAAGGAAGTCCGTCAGGAACTTCGTAAGCGTCCCCATTACTGGAAACGGGCGTTAGCGGTCTATTGGGCGGTTATCGTAGCAATAGTGGTAGTTGTGAACATGGCGTTTCCCATGGCCTCGGAGAATACAGTTCCTGCGGAGAAAGAGCAGGTCGAAGTACCACAAAGTTACAGGGATTATCTTTCACTGCATTTCAAGATAGGAGCCCGTCAGGAAGCACCCAATGAAGCCTTGCAGCGTCAGATCGACCAAGACGAACGCACGACCCGATACGGGCAACCGGTCTATGCGATGCAGGTACGGGCAACAAAGGGGGATATGGACGGAGGGTTCCGTGCAAGGTTGTTGAACCATGCCACCATTGATGAAATCAGGGACGGCACACGGAAGTTTGCCGAATGCACATGGGTCAAGGGATATACGTCTGACAGCATAAGGATACTACTGACGGTATGGTATGAAATGAAGAAAGTTGAACTTTGTCCAGTGGACAGTCTGGAATGGACTGAAGATACGGGGTTCTAAGTACAGATTTATCTTGATTTCTTCCACATTATTGCATGACAATCAATCGATTTCGTTACTTTTGTCCTATATGAATGGAATGTTTCTGAAATACATATGTTTGGTATTACTGAATGGAATATGGAGAAAAGAAGGCATAAATATAATCAGGAAAGGAAGGAAGCATACAAGCAAAAGCCCTTCATCAAACCTCCCCGAATCTCATTCTGGGACAATATCTTCTATTGGTCATGGTATTCGACCAAACATGGCTTGCCGCACCGTACCTTTGCGACTGTTACTGTTATGCAGTATGTCTATGTCGTGCTGTTCACGGCTGTCATACTCAACTGTCTTGACAGTCAGACTGCATGGCATCTGTATATTCTCCACAAGTCAAAGGGGATATTGGGCTATATCCTTGTTCCGTTTGTCATATTGATTCTGGTAAACGGACGGATCTACAAGGAAAGCCGCTATGAAAGGTTGAAGGCGGAGTTTGACCGGATGGAAAATTCAGAGAAGAAGAGGCGCAGAACCATATTTTGGATTTTTATAGGTATCACCCTGCTTGCCGGATATGCGGCATACAGGCTGTTCCGCCGGTTCAACATGCAGTTCTTGCTGCCTTGACATTAACAAAAACAGATTATCAAATGAAAACAACCCGCATCATGAACAAGATTATCATTTATCTGAGTGCCGTATTGCTGCTGTGCAGTTGCGGCAGTGCAAGACATTATGCAGCGTTTCAATATGATAACGGAGACGACTATGTAAGTGAAGGACTGTACCGCATAGTGGACCGGAAAGGACGTATCGGTTACGCTGACGAGACAGGCAAGACCGTCATCCGTCCTCGTTTTGCCTTCGGCTATCCATTCGAGGGTGGCAAGGCGAAAGTCACCGATTCGGGGGAACGGAAAGAGGTGGCAGGCTCCGGTGGCGAGCACTGGTATTGGGAAAGTGATGACTGGTACTACATTGACCATAGCGGAAACAGGATTGAATAGATGTAATCGGGGCATGATATTGTCACACCCCGATAGGATTCACTTTCATGGTGGAGAGGTTCAGGTACAGCCCGTGATGCTCGATCATACCGTTGCGGAACATTTTCCACAGGATGTTGCAGCCGAGCTGTGCC
>ERZ779951.130-NODE-130-length-16710-cov-1.99904_pt1 | contig 16710 bp, 16 predicted proteins | sample MGYA00511584_ERZ779951 | MGnify/ENA primary metagenome ERZ779951 (study PRJEB29588, sample SAMEA2149539) | human gut metagenome | biome: human gut; feature: human-associated habitat; material: faeces | place: Denmark | collected 2008/2010 ... | reverse complement strand
AAGAGCAGATAGATTTCATCAATGAAAATAAAGGTATTTCTGCCTTTGGCTCTGTTCTGCGTGATACGGTTTAAGATACTGTCAAGCACCACAAGCATACCGATAGGCTGTAACTGCTTACCCAAATCCAGAATGTCATAGCAGATAAGGCGGCTGTGGGTATCCACATTGGTATGCTTGGCAAAGGTGTTGAGAGAGCCATCTGTAAATAATTCGATAGCAAGGGCGATTTCCTGTGCTTCTGGCTCATTCTGTTTTAACAGTTCCTCACGGAAGTCCTGCAAGGTGGGCGGCGTTCCCATATAGTTGCCCTGCTGATAGTAGCGGTACACGCTTGCCGTACAGCGGTCAATGATGGATTTCTGCTTTGCTCCCAAGTTCGTGCCGCCGATGAGCTGTTCGCAAAGGGATAAAATAAACTCCGATTTCAGAATGACAGGGTTTGCACCGTCACCGTAATCGGAGTTCATATCCATAGCATTGATGTGATTTTCACTTGTCGCAGAGATATGAATGACTTCTCCCTGCATTGCCTTAACAAGCGGGGAATACTCACGCTCTGGGTCAATGATGATAATATCAGCGTTGGGGTCGGTCAGAATGATATTTGTCATTTCTTCCTTTGCGGTAAAGGATTTTCCTGCACCCGACACACCGAGAATAAAGGAATTGCCGTTAAGGAGCTGCCTACGGTTGGCGATAATCATATTTTTGCTGATGACATTCTGACCGTAATACACACCGTTTTCGTGGTAGATTTCCTGCACACGGAACGGGATAAACACTGCAAGGCTCTCTGTTGTGAGGGTACGCAGGGCATCTATCTTCCGTACACCAAATGGCAGGGCTGTATTCAATCCGTCCATCTGCTGATATTTCAGCACCGCAAACTGGCACAAATGCTTTCTTGCGGTAGTCAAGAGAGCTTCTGTATCATTGTCGAGCTGCTCTTTGGAATCTGCCGTATGCACCATCGTAAGCACGGCAAACATCATTCTCTGGTCACGGGTTGTCAAATCGTCCAGAAATTCCTTGCTTTCTTTTCGCTGCTGTTCCAAATCATAGGGGATAACGGCAGAAAAATTGTTGTTCTGGTTCTGCTTCCTCTGCCAATTCGTGATATTGGTTTCCACACCAAGCAGACGGTTTTCCACCTCCCGCACGGCTTCATCTGTGGGAACGGGGATAATGTCAACGGACAGCATCATATTCCTGTTCAGCTCACAAAGCTCCGCAACCATACTGTCCTTGATATATGCCGCATACTCTCTGAGAAAAATCACACGCCCATATCTGTCACCCATTCTGAAGCAGTCGCTCTCAAATTCAAAGGTATCAGGGCAGATAAAATCCTTGAAATCGTGACCTTTCCGCATCGTCTGGGTAATATCGAAGTGGAACGCTGTTTCTTCTCCTGTACGGTAGAAGTCGTGGAAGATACGCAGCTTGTCGCCTGCGTCCAGTTCCACACACTTCGACCCCAGACGGTTAAAGTGGGCGATAAGGTCAGCACCCACACGGGCAAAGTAGTTTCGGGCTTCCTCGATATTCTTCTTGCAGACAGATACGGTTACATACTTATCCTGTACGATGGAATTAGCCCCTGTCGCCTTATCCAGAAGCATTTTGTTGTATTCCTTGCGGTACTTATCCAGACCGTCATCAGCCATTGGGATTAAAATGGTCTGTTCAAAATCAGCTTTGTTCAAGCGACGGTTGTTGATAGTGATTTTCGTGGTCGCACCGCTGTCAAGGGAATTAAGAAGCTCCGAGTATTCAAGGAACATTGCTTCCTTATCCTCACGGCTTGCCACGGCATAGTTTATATCCTCAAATTTAAAGGTCTTTGCGTACTTGTTCCTGCCGACAAGGAATATGCCGTCCTCCCAGATTGTCTTAATCGGGATAACATTCTGTACCGACTTCGGCACAACAAACTTTTCCCTGTCCTGCTTGAACAGATTTTTAAGAGTTCTCAGCATTGTTTACCTCCTTGCTGCGTTTCGCTTTTTTCTTTTTCGATTTCTTTTGTTTCGGTGTCCTGCCTTTCTGCTTTTTCCGTACTGTCGCCAATCCTTTTTCATAAGCTTCAATAGTCGGCTTCATCGTTTCGTAATAGAGATTATCTGGCAGGAACATCAGCTTTTTCGGCATCAGAAATTCCGATTTAATCCACGCCCAGACAAACTGCTCTGCGGTCATACCGTTGTATTTGATAAAGCCCATAGCCGCAAAGGGGAATGCACCTAAGATACAAACCCAACTGAGTGTTTCCGTTCCAAACCGTGGACGGAGAAGAAAATACAAACCCATCGCCACGCCGCAGGCAAGGACAGAAAAAATGAACTGTCTGAGGGACAGTCCAAAAAACATACTCTCCGTATAATTACGGATTTCCTTATTTATCTTGACTTCCAATCATAGCACCTCCCTTACAAGCCCATCATTTCTCTTACAACACGGTCTGCCATTTTGACCGCACCGACAAGGACGAGCATATTGAACACAAGCTCCCCGATATAGCTCCATACCATTGTAACCGCCGCCGCATCGGGATTGACTACGGGCGGAGAAGAAGCAAACAGGGAAAAGATAATGCAGGCAAGCACGATAACCGCACCTTCAAGGCATACAGCGGCATAGCTCTTAATGAAACTCTTGCCAACGCTTTGGCTCGGCTCTCCCGCAAAAGCGGAAAGGGGTACGGGTGCTATGGCAGTATAGATATACAGCTTGAAAAACCTGCCGTATACCGACATAATCATTATGAATGACAGCACCGTAATAAACAGTCCGCCTATCAGCGTGACCGCCCATAGCGGGATACTCTCAAAAAATCCGCAGTCTTCAACGGCTGTCACGATTTCCTGCGGCAACACCGTCTGCTGTGCCGAGCCAAATCCTGCGGCATTCATAATCGTGGAAATCATACCCTGCACAATCTTAAACAGTGCCATCATCAGTTCCAATCCGTAGGTCACTGCACCTTTGGCAATGGCAAAGCGGATAAACAGCTTCAACGCCTGCTCTGGTCGCTTGACTTCTGCAAAATTTCCGCAGGTACGCATTACACCCACAACAAAGAACAGCACGAGCAGGGCAAGTCCGATAGCCTGCACCGCACCGTGAATATCCACGATGACATTCCATATCGTGCCGCCCTTAAAGTTCTCTGGGGATTGGGTAACGAGCTGCCATATCTCGGCTAATTTCTCATTCCAAGTGTTTAGGGCGTTCTCTAAATTCTGTACCACCCAGTTATCAGACATTTGACCACCTCCTTGATGATATTAGATAACGGGAGCGAGTTCCGCACTCGGCGAATCTGCTCCCGTTATCTTTCGTCTTGTGTCAGTCTGTTATCTTAGCCTGTGATAAGAGTCAAGATTTCTTTTGCAAAGGTAATGACAACGCCGCCTGCAAGGGTCAAAAAGCCGTTAGCTCTCTGGGACGGGTCGTGAGATTTGAGAGAAAGACCAATCTGCACGATACCAAAGCCGAGCATAATCATACCGACAGCCCTCACCAGACCGAAAATGAAATCGGACAGGTTGTTGACTACCTGAATGGGGTCATTGGCAGCAAAGGTGGTTACGGAAGTACCAAGCACAAAGGTCATTGCCATAACAGCCATACAGTAATAGCGGAAGCCTTTCTTAACCTTTTTAGTCATCGGCAGCTTCGTGGTTTTCTTGTTCTCGTTCTTCTTAAAAAGTTTCATAGGGTAAATCCTCCTTATAAATTGAATATTTCTTCCAAGTCCTCATCGGACAGAAGCTCATAGGAAGTGCTGACAGCTTTCACGCTCACGGCGTTATCTGGAATATCACTGTCAAACACAAGGGTTGCGACAGCCTGCGTAGGCTCTCCGTGGATATACGGTGGTTGCCCTCCGTCAGTCGTCAGCTTCACATTCGGGTGCTTCAAGATGTCATACTTGAAGTCCATAACGGGGCGTTCTCCACGCACAAAAAGAAGTGCGTAACGGTTATCAAGCATACGCACTTCGTCTGGGGTCATCAGCTCACGCCCCGAAATCTGATAATTTGTTGAATAGTTACCACTCCGCCCAGAGCTTTTCCCGTAGGTGTTGGTATCAATGGTTTCCTTGCCTAAAAGCTCTGACACATATTTATGGGTGCTTTGCTCGTTTCCGCCCAGATACAGAAACTCATCGCAGTTGCCGACAATGCTTTCCCATTGCTTTTCAAAAAGGGCTTTGAGCTGTGCCAGATTTTGCAGGATAATGGATACCGATACCCCTCTGGAACGCATAACAGACAGGATTTTATCAAAGTCATCAGGCAATGAAACATTCGCAAATTCGTCCATTATGAAATGGCAATGCACAGGCAGGCTTCCGCCGTACTTGTGGTCTGCCAGATAAAAAAGCTGTTGAAAGAGCTGGGTATAAAGGATACTGACAAGGAAGTTAAAGCTCGTGTCGTTGTCGGGTATCAGAGCGAACAGAGCGACCTTCTTTTCTCCCAGACTTGGCAGGTCAAGCTCATCGGTGGCGGTCAGTCCTGCAAGGCTCTCCAGATTGAATTTTTCAAGCCTTGCGGCAAGGGTTATCTGGATACTCTTTAAGGTCTTTGCACTACCAGAGTGGTAATCCCTGTAATACTTAAGGGCGATATGCTCTGGGTTTACCATTTCCAGACGGTCAAACAGCTCGTCCAGAGGGCTTACATAGCTGTCATCGTCCTCTCGGACTTCGCCTGCACGGAGCAGCTCCATAACCATCGGGAAATTCTGCTCGTCTGGCGGTGCTTCATGTTTCAGATAGAACACCAGAGCCAGAAGCAGCATACTCGCCGCCGTATCCCAGAACGGGTCTTGCGACTGTGAGCCTTTCGGCGTGGTCGCCTTAAACAAGTTTGTTACCAACCTCTGAACATCGTTATCGTTCCGCAGATAGACAAAGGGATTGTAACAATGGCTGCGGTGCATATTGATAAGGTCAAGCACACGCACCTCATAGCCTTTATTTTCCAACAGACCCCCGATGTCACGGACGATTTCGCCCTTTGGGTCGAGTATTACAAAAGATGTGTTGCACTGCATAGCATTTGGCTTGCAGAAAAACCTTGTTTTACCCGCACCAGAGCCGCCGCAGACTAAAATATTCAGATTCCTGCGGTGCTTTTTCCCGTCCAACCCAATACGGACATTCTGGGTCAAGAGCTTATTAGCTGACGGGTCTTTATCTCGGTACTTCTTATTCAAAGCACCTGCGTTGCCCCATTTCGCAGAGCCGTGTTCCTCACGCCTGCGGTAGTTCCTGCGTGTAGAGAAATAAACGCCGATGCCCATAACGTAGGCAAGCAAAAAAATAAGGACAGTCTTTACGCTGTCCTCACACACCATTATTTCGAACGGATTGCCCATCGCCACGGGCAGACCTCGGATAATCTCTACAAGACCGCCGCTGACATAGGGTGCTGTCAGCAGGGCAAGCCATACGACAGGAAGTATGCCGCAGACAGAAAGGATTAGTCTCGTTTTCTGGTCATCGTTCCTCATTGCACCTGCAATGCACGACCTTAACCTTTTTTGTCGGGGCGTGTGCCACCTTGCTTATCAGCTCGTCAACAGGCTCGGTGGGGCGTTCCTCCTTTAACTGCTGTGTACGCAGGGTGTTTAAGGCGTTGATGACGATATTCTTATCGTACTTGTCAAGTGCGATATGGTATCGTTCCTCTCTCATAGTCTTCACCTCCGATTAGCGTTCCTGCTCTTTGCTCTTTGCAGGCTTGTTCTTTTCCATACTCTTATACATATCGCTCTGGATTTCGCCCAGAACATCACGCATCGTGCCAAGCTCTCCCTTGAACGCCTGCGTATCCATTTCCGCATACTCTCTGGGAAGTCTGGAAAAGTCAAAACCTCTGGTATCCACGCCATAACGGGAGCTTACCATATAGGCAACGCAGAAGGATTTGAAATCGGAAGCATCACGGCTCTCGTGTTGCTTAAAGTCATAGACCGCTGCCGATACCTCTTTTGCCATACTCACGAACAGCACTTCCTCGGAAAGCCCCTTCTTGACAAAAATGGTCTGCTGAGAGCTGTCATAATAGGCAGGCAGTTCAAGCTCACCGACGGGTACACAGGGTACAGGGCTTGCATCAATCAGAGCCGACACAAGCTCACGCATGGATTTCGGCTCCTGTTCCTGCTGCCTGTCCTTTGCCGAGGTTTCGGAAATATCATAAACCACTTTGGCATTGTAGGAGATGCCCTTTGTCCCGTCCTCACGGGTGTATTCCTTGCTTGGCTCAAGGATAATAATTTTCTGTGCGTCCTTGTTCACATAGACACGGTTCGCTTTCCATTTGCTGTACTCTTTAAGCTGCGTTGCTTCGGGCATCTGTGCTGACACCAGAATAGCGTTAGCCACGGAGTAGCGGTCAAAGCGACCCTGCACATTAAGATACTGACGGAAGCTGTCGCCGCTTGCCATCATTTCAGAGCAGGTATTGTCAATCAGCTCATAGGCTTCTTTCCGCTGTGCCTGCTTTGCGGCAGCCCATTCCTCTTTATCAAAAGGTTTGTTGCCACCGCCGAATACATCGTAAATACTCATAGCTGTTTACCTCGTTTCTTTGGATTTTGGTTTCTTTTTCTTTCTCTGGGGCTGTTTATGCTCCGTTTTCCCGTTAGCACTTTTCGCCCTGTCGGAAGCTCCGCTTTTGTCCAGGGCGGAAGTGCCAATCTCTGCTTTCTGCTCCTTGCGGCTCTCCTTGATTTTCCGCAGTTCCTCTCTGACAGAAGGTTTCTCCTTAGTCATAGTAGCCCCCTCTGCGGATTTCTTTGGCTGCTCTGAGGTAGGCTCGGACTGAGGGGATTTTTCTGTCTTTGCCACCGAGGGGTTTGGGGCGTTTTCCTCCTTCTGGACGGGCTTGCCCATAAGCTCGTCAAGCAGCTTATCTTTCTCCGCCTTTTCCTGCACACCAATATCTGGCTCTGGCTGACCATCCTTTGCATCTTTGGATTTCTCGGCTTCCGTCACAATAGAAGCGGTATCCACCGAAGCAAGATTAAAGCGTTCCACAATACGGCTGATTTTCGATGCGTCCTCGGCACGGGCGATGACATCGACCTCTGCATTTGGGTCTTTGTTTTTTCTGTCCGTGAGGACGCAGTAAAGCACACCGTATTTTTTTGCTTCCTGCGTGAACTTCTTTAAGTCGCCGCTTTTGACGGTAAAGACTTTCAGCTCCTTGCCAGAACGGAGCATACTTGTCAGCCTTGCTTTGCCTTTGGTTTTCTTTTCTTCTTTGAGAATGGAATACAACAGGATAGCGATATTCTTCGCACCTGCACCTGTGATTTTGGCAGCGACCTCAAAGCCCTCCAAGCTCATTCGGACGATTTGTTCTGCCGCTTCGCCGCCTGTGTTCATTTTTCATCAGCTCCTTTCTTTGCTGTTCGTTTTCGTCTGCCCGTATCGTCTGCAATTTTTCCTTGAGGGTATCACTACGGGCGGAAATGCCCTCGCACAGTCTGACCTCCTTTCGTATAATTTTCAGCCGCCCCGAAATATCGGAAAGCTCTGCCTTGACCGCTTCCTTTTCTTCGCCGCTTGTCCTGCGGGATTTGGAGTAAAGCTCCTTTCGCTTCTGAAGCAGGGCAGACATCTCCGTTTCCAGAGAGCCTTTATATGAACAAAGCTGCTCCGCCGTATCAATGTGATTGCGGCAAAGCAGCCTTGTTTCCTGTGTGATAGCTTCCATCTTCATAAGGTCGTCCTTTAAGAGATAATGAAGCCGTGCATAATTTTGTTTTCTGTCTTTTGGCAGGATACCGAGCTTGTAGCAGTAATGGAGATACAGCCCACGCAAACCGCCGATTTTCCTGGCGTTCTTCAATGAACCTTTGACCCGATAGACCTTGACCTGCGGCTGTGGCTCTGAGAAGCTCTGGAATTTGACCGCATAGGAATTTTCGCTGATACGCTCCATAATCCTGTCATTGGTGTATTCCTCTCCGAGCTTATAAAGCCGCTTGGGTCTTTGCCAGCCCTTGCCGATAATCGTCCAATACTTGCGGTTGGGGTCAAAGTTTATGCGGTAGCCCATTTCTGCCAACTGGCGGTCAAAGTCTTTCAGCGTAAATGATTTGCTGATAGCTTCATCCACCGCCTGTCTGGCAACATTATCCCTCGTGGGTCGCCCCTGCTTTTCGGCTTGGTAAAGGGCGTAGGGCTTTTTCTTACCGCTTGGGTGTTCGATGACAGACAGAGCATACTCACGGCAAAGCTCATCGGAACGCTGACGGAGCAGCCGCAGATTTGCTTTGTTGTCGTGGTAGTGCATACCGTCCGCAAAAGAAACAGAGTTCACGACAAAGTGATTATGCAGGCAGTCGGTATTTAGGTGAGTGGCAACGATGACTTGAAATCTGTCGCCCCACATTCGCTCGGCAAGTTTAACGCCGACTTCGTGAGCCTGCTCTGGCGTAACCTCACCGTGCTTGAAGCTCTGAAAGCCGTGGTAGCAGACAATCTCGCTCATATCGTTCCATTGTGCTTTGGCAATCATCATTTCATCTCTGGCAGTGTTCGGGTCACAATTTACACCTGTGACAAAGAAACGCTGCTCGGTCTTATTCTTATTAGTAGCGTACTCCATTACATCGACCATCGCCTGCAGGTCGGCTTCGGTGTATTTAGGGTTGGCGGTCTTTTCGGGATTTTCAGCATAGTCAATTGGATGGTCGAGCCTGCCACGCACATCCCATATCTCGCAGACCGCCATTACGATGACCTGCGTGGAAGCAGATACCTTTTGCGAATATCAATCTGAAATTCGTGCCACTTCCTTGCTTCCTCACAGAGCATCGGGGTATCCACAAAGCCGAGGGCGTTTGCCTTAACCGCAAGCTGATTGATACGGTTTCCAATGGCGGACAGCTCACGCATCATTTTATAGAACTCTGTGTCGGGCTTCTCGCAGAGCTGATAGCCCCTTACCATTTCTCTTAAAAAAGCTTCTTTTGAGCGACCCGATTTCCGCACAAGCTCATCAAGGTGTTCGGCTTCCTCCTCAGTCAGACGGAAAAGTATCTGCACATTTCTTTTTCGCATTGTCCACTTCCTTTCTCTCGGAAAGTCTGTTTATCTGCAAGCAGCACATACACACAACGCCGAACAGACCGCCGAGCATTGTGCCGATAATGAAAAATAAGAACTCACTCATTCTTGAACTCCTTTCTGTTCTCACGGGGTATTAGGGGCTGACCCCTAACAAGCGAATTTGGCTAACCAAATTCAGTGCTTGGTAAGACATTACTTAGTCCTCGTCCTCCAGACGGCACTCTCCACACATCGGGCAGAAGTACGGACAGTCCGAACATTCCTCGTGCTTCAGACATTCGTCCTCGTCCTCATCATCGGCTCTGTTTTCTGCCGTTCTTTCCTCATCGGCTTCCTGAATATCGGCTTCTCCGTAATCAAAATCATCGTCAGAAAAGTCGATAAGGTCGGTATCACAAAGAATAATCCTTACCTTTCCCGCCGCCTGTTCGGGGCTTTCCGCATAAACAGTAATGCTCTTTTCATAGTGTCCTGTCAGGGTTACATCATACTTTTTCAATGGTTAAATCCTCGCTTTCATTCTTAAAATCTGTTGTGGTTGGGCTGGTTTCTTGAGGCAATATCAGCAGACAATCAACGGGCATCACTCCTTTCACGGCTTACAGTCGGTCTTGCAATCCCCAGATAGGACAACAAAAAATCGTTGAAATCCTTGCCGACAGGCGGAGGATCATCAACGATTTGGTAGTCTTTCTGCAACAATTCTTTTAAGGTGGCAGTACAAATCCTGCCTGTCTTGTCGTTATCCAGATGCAGAATGATAGTCTTAATATGGGGATTGGCGTTCAAAAATGTTGTTAGTGCTATGGGGATTTTGCTGTCTTTTATCTCTTTCTTAGGCTGATACACACCCGAAAGAGAGAGCAGATTTTCCGATTTATAGTCCTTACCCTCACACTTAAGTGGCGTAGGACAATAAATCAATGGCGGCTTCAAATAAGTGCACCGTATTAGTCGGCTCTCTTGCCAGAAGTCGGAACGAATACCGCTTGTCGCTGCCTGATGCGTCGCCCTTAAAGGAGCTACCTATCGTGCTGCGGTAAGCGGCATACTTTGGCGTTCCGCTTTCGTCCTTACCGACAAAAACGGCATTGTGGTACTTGACACTTTCAAAAATCGTACCGTCTGCAATGCAGTCCTGTATGATAGAAAGGTCAATCCCACGCCCGAAAAGGTAGTCGGTCACTCGGTTACAATCACGATTTTTCGGTGGCAGGAGCAATACCTTTGGCTCGTCTTTGGGTACGGAAACAGGCGGCGGCTTCCAGTCTGCCGTAATACCTGTGAGCATTTCCACGGCTTCCACAAAGCTATACTCTCTGACCTTAATGAGATAATCAAGGGCAGAAACACCGCCAAAACCTCTCGACCACCAGTACCACTTACCATTGGAAATCTTCAAGCTGTCGTGTTCTTTCGTGCAATAGACATTACCTGCCACACGCTTTAGGTTGCTTGGCTCATACCTCTGCAAGTAGGAAAGTAAGTCCATCTGCCGTGCCTGCTCAATCACGGCAGGGTCAAGCTGTACATAGGGTCTGTTACTTCTCATTCAATAAAATCACCTCCTGAAATAGAAGAAGCCGAGGGGCTTTCGATTAAGAAAACCTCTCGGCTATGTAATATTGTAATTATTCTTGGTTTATTAACTTCATTTCATATCCATAAATCTCTTGGAATGTGAAAATACCTTGCCAGATATATTCAGACAATGTCTTGCTTTTATCTCGTTCAACTAATGTTTTTATAAATTTCTCCTTGTCCTCTATTGTCCTACCTATGGTATCTCCTCTCAAATTTAGGATAATAGGTAAATTTGAATTGAACGATTTCGTCTTATCATATTTATCCTTGTTAGCGTGTAATAAGGATATAATTTCAATTACAGTTGCACCTGTAATAGCGTATGTGATTATATCCGATGAAGTAAGTTCTACTTCTGAATTACAATAGATACATTTCATTATATATTCTCCATTCAAAATTATAGTCGTACTTTGTATTATTTTATTATACTACTTGAGTATGAATTTTTCTACCTTTCGGCTATGTAAGAACGGCATCAGCTTTACGCCAATGCCGCCTTTTCTCGGTTATAAAATTCCTGCTTTTTTGAGATACCCAACGCTGTCATAACAGCCACGGAAGTAAATTGACTGCAATTCTATATCCGCAAGCTGATTTTTCAGCTCCATTATCCTAATCAGAGCTGCACATTCTTCTTTGGTAAGCTCCGCCACTTGTTCGGTATCAAACACACCCAACACTTTCGGATACTGCTGATACAAACTCTCAATCTTATCCTGAATGGCTTTGTATTCCTCATTCTCTTTAGAGAGATTGGCAACAACAGAACTTAGATATTCGTTAAAAATATTGCTGTGGGTATCTACAAAGGTTTCAAATCTGAACTCTCCAGACATCATTCACACCTCCGACTTGTAACTATCTGCCTTTATTATACTGCCCAAAGTGGGGCAATACAAATCTGCAAATGACTTTATCGCTCCCGATTTTCACATTTTCTTTCGGGCTGTTCCTCGCTTTGCTCTGGCTCGGCATCAAGCACAGCAGGGTCTTTTTTGTCAAGGTTAAGCTCAATGTTAAGAGCGTTCAGCCGTTCCGATTTCTCTTTCAGCTCACCTTCAAAGGCAAAAGGCTTTTGTACCTCAACTTTTGCGGTTTCAAACTGTGCGATAGTTTCCGTTCTTTTAGTCTTGGCAGCTTCCAATCTGGCAGGGAGCTTTGCAAGCTCGTTTTCAATTCGGGTCAGGTTTCCCAGAGGGTCAAAGCCTAAATCTACCTTGTACTTTGCCTTTCCGCAAAGGTTAAGACAATAGTGGGCATTGACCGTATCATAGAAAACTTCCATTTTAAAGCCACGGTAACTGCCGATTTCGGTAGGTGTAGACAGCGGATATTCCTTGCAGATTGCAAGGAGCATTTCGCCTGCGGCAGCTTTTTCGGTGTACTTAATCCCTCGCAGGGTCATCGCACAAAACTTTTCCTCGCCCTGCGGCTTGTTCTGCTCGGCAAGGGCTGTATCGACTTCATAGCAGACAATACGCTGTTCATATTCCTTAACTGTCTGTGGAAAGTATTTGAGTATCCTGTCCTCAAGGTCATAATGTTCGGAAAGGTAGCTTTGTTTCAGCACTTTAAGTTTGGAAACCTGAATGTCTAAATCCATTTTTTCCTTAAAACGCTCGTCGCCTGTGGCAAGCATCTTGACCTCCGCAAAGGAAAGAGCTACCTCGTCCACATCTTCGGCAGAACGGACAGGGCTTTTACTCGTCATTATCTGGCTGATAAATTTCTGCTTGCTCTCCACCAACTGATAGAGGTAGGCATCAAATGTCTGCTCGGTTACATAGCGGTAAACCTCAACCTCTGGGAACATATTTCCCTGCCGTTCGATACGCCCTTGCCGCTGCTCAAGGTCAGAGGGTCGCCACGGACAGTCGAGATTGTGAATGGCGATAAGTCTGTCTTATAGTGATAGGTAATCCTTTGATGTTATCTCCAGATTTTCCCCCACTTCACACCGGACGTGAGAGTTTCCCCTCATCCGGCGTTCCATCATCAGTAACTTCTACTTTTTAACATCGTAACTTACAGTTCCTCATCCAGTGCTTTTACGTCTATTTCCTCTAATTCTGCATTTTTTCTTATGGTATTTACTTTCCGTCTTTGATTACTGTCCAGTTTATATTTGTTTAGAATACGTTTGATTTCTTTTCTGTCCTGATTGTTTATTAGCCTTTCCATATCTTCATGCACAATAATCAGATTGTTATATTTATCATCGCCACCGCAGGACTTTGGGATTTTGCGGAGACACCGCATATTTTCTAAATCCAACGGTGCTTTACAGATTGCACATTTGCCTCTTTGTGCCACAAACAGCGAAACGCAATTATCATTAAATTCTACCGTTTCGTCACTGATAGGGTTTCTCATAAGTTCATGCACCCTCTCTATATCTACAGTTTCTAATTGTTTGTGTATTTCTTTTCTCCCCTCAACTGTGTATTTATTTACAACAGCCTTTTTATGGAGAGGAACACGGTGTTGCACATAGCCAATCGGAACCAATGGCACACCGTTTATGAACCGCAGTTCTTTACTTTTTCCGTACCTTTCTGCCAGATATGGCGTTAATGCTTCATTTGTTCTGCGTTTCACTCTTGTTTTTAATCTGATTTTTATGCTTGTCTTGATTTCATAGGCTAAAGTCTGTATATCTGGATTTACGCACGTTGCCATGCTGTAATAATTCTGTATTCCCATGACAAAGCTATTATAATCCCGAATTGCATACTCACCGGCTCTGCTTCCATTCGTTTTCTGTATTGCTATGATTCTCTCTTTTGCGTTGGTTTTTATTTTCTTCAAAGCCTTTTCTGAGATATGTGATTTTACTACATACTTATCGACTGGCGGTTTACATTTTGTGTCCTTGCCTTTCTTATGCACTTTTATCCTGAATCCTAAAAATTCCGAATAGCTGTGTTTTAGATTGACAATTTTTGATTTTTCTGGACTAATATCCAGTCCTAACCTTGTTTTGAGCCATTGTTTTGTGGCTTCAAACATTACAACCGCATCTTTGTGTTTCCTGCAAAAGATTTTAAAATCATCAGCGTACCTTACGATGAAGCACTCTTTTAATGTGCTGTTCCGCAAAGCCCTGTACTTCTTTGATTTCGATTGAGTTCCATTCGCCTTTATTGCTTCTTTATAGACGTGTCTTGTAGGCATAAATTCCCACTGGCTGGCAATCCACCAGTCAAGTTCATTCAACACCACATTCGATAACAATGGTGAGATAATCGACCCTTGAGCTGTGCCTTTCTCTGGAAAACCGATTTCTGCAATTTCTCCTTTTAACATGGCTGAAATAATACTAATGAGCTTTTTATCCTGTATTCCTATCGTCCACAACTGTTTTAATAGTTTTCCGTGGCTGACATTATCGAAAAATCCTTTAATGTCAATATCCACCACGATATACAGTTTGTTGCTCTGTATAAGTTTCTCTGCCTGTGCAAGTGCATTTTCCACACCTCTATTTGGGCGGAATCCATTGCTTCTATCGTGAAATTTTGCTTCACATATCGGCTCTAACACTTGCAGAATACATTGCTGTATCAGCCTGTCTTCAATCGAAGCAATCCCAAGTGGTCTTTTCTTTCCATTACCTTTGTCAATCTCCACTCGTCTGATGGCTTTCGGCGTGTACCATTCCAGTTTGTTACGGACAAGTTCGATGACCTCTTTTTCAGTCATTTTTGCTAAATGCTCTATCGTTTTTCCGTCAACCCCCGGCGTGGTACTTCCATCATTCTTTTTCATGTTTCGATAGGCGAGTTTGATATTTTCTTCCATCAAAATCAATTCCATCAGGTTTTTAAATTTTCTGTTTTCTAAACTTTTCTGGTATAGTTCGTCAAATATCTCCTGCAATCCATAATACTCAATGTTTCTTAGAGTCTGACGTTTCAGCACTTTCTTCGGCACTGCCAAAGTCGGCTGTCCGCCTTTCTTAGTCTTACTCGAACCTTTGATTCATTACGAATTAAATTTCGATTCTTACTGATTGACTGGAGCCTATCCCTCCACGGCTTATTATCACCGCTTCATTGGTACTGTGGCTCCACTTTCAGTCAGATAAAAGCAGGTTATACTAATGTCAATCGCTTTCCCTGCTAACACTTCATTGCGTGTAAACACTCCGTGTTCTGACCTTCCCTTGTTCCGATATTCCTATCTGTTCATGCCACCCTTAGGTGCAGCCTATAAGCCTGTATGCTTGCCAGTGCCTGTAACACTGTAAGGTATTTCATAACGTCCATTTTTACTTTACCTCACATACCCCGTAGATTTACGGTTATGACATTTCTGCCATATCACGCTTTAGACTCGTACACTCGGCTGTTCGTCTGCTGTTTTACCAGCTATCCTCACCATAGGCAGTTTATAGACCTCCGGCATATAGGACACACCATCCACCTCTGGACAGCTTTCGACAACTTAATGTTTCGGTGTCTCTCTGCCGACTTCAACGAGCTTCGCACATACAGCGTTTTACACCGCCTTTGCACGTCGTAGTATCAAGGGGAGCGTTTCAGGGCGTTACCCCATCATTCCACTCCTCGGAATATCAGTTAGCTGAATAGATTCAGCCGTCGATTTTAGTTCTAATACAGGTTTTATCCCACATTAGAGTTTGTACGACAACAAGTCGCACGGACATTCGTGCCTGCTCCCATTTTCGGTGTAGAGCCTAACAATACACGCACTTCTCCGCTTCTAACTTTGCCGAACAGCTCTTTTTTCTGTGCATCGGTGGTGGCTTCGTGGATAAACCGTACCTGCTCGGCAGGAACGCCACGGGCAATCAGCTTCTCCCGAATATCATCATAGACATTGAATGTGCCGTCATTCTTCGGGGTGGACAGGTCGCAGAAAATAAGCTGAGTAGCCTTTGTGTCGGCGTGTTCCTCCCAGATACGGTACATATTGTCGATACAGGCGTTGACCTTGCTGTTTGGGTCATCGGGCAGCATCGGGTCAATCATTCTCTGGTCGAGGGCAAGTATACGCCCGTCATTCGTGATTTTGAGCATATTGTCGATGTTCGGCTCGACAAGCCTTGCCCGCACTTTTTCAGCTCTCTTTGCAAGCCCTGCCACCATATCGGTCTGGATTTCACTCGGCTTGGTCTTGATATTGTGATAATTGACCTTTGGTACGGGGAGCTTTAACATATCAGCGGTCTGAATATCCGCCACCTCACGGAACATCATCAGCAGCTCTGGGAGATTAAAGAACTTTGCAAATCTCGTCTTAGCTCTATAATTCGTACCTTCTGGGGCAAGTTCCAGAGCCGTAACCGTTTCACCAAAGGTGGAAGCCCAACTGTCAAAGTGCTGCAAGCCGTTCTGCATCAGCGTGTCATACTGCAAGTACCGCTGAACAGAGTACAGCTCCACCATTGAATTTGAAATAGGCGTACCTGTTGCGAATATTGTGCCACGGTTTCCTGTGATTTCGTCCAGATAGCGGCACTTCATAAAGAGGTCAGAACTTTTCTGGGCTTCGGTCTGGGCGATGCCGCCCACATTCCGCATCTTGGTATAGAGGTACAAATTCTTGTAAAAATGGCTCTCGTCAATAAAAAGTCTGTCAATGCCGAGCTGTTCAAAGTCAATGACCGTATCCTTACGCTTGGTATCGTTGAGCTTGTCGAGCTTCGCTTTAATCCCTTTTCGGGTTTTCATAAGCTGCTTGACCGTGAACTGTTCGCCCCTGCTTGCCTGCACGTCGTCAATACCACGCTCAATATCATCGAGCTGCCTTTGAAGCTGTTCCCTCTGGCGTTCTATGCTCATCGGGATTTTTTCAAACTGGCTATGCCCAATAATGACCGCATCATAATCGCCCGTAGCGATACGGGAGCAGAACTTCTTGCGGTTGCCCGTTTCAAAATCCTGCTTCCTTGTCACAAGGATATTGGCACTCGGATAGAGCCGCAGGTACTCGGAAGCCCACTGACCGACCAGATGATTTGGCACAACGAACATTGCTTTATTACATAGTCCGAGCCG
>ERZ779951.119-NODE-119-length-17376-cov-4.30991_pt1 | contig 17376 bp, 16 predicted proteins | sample MGYA00511584_ERZ779951 | MGnify/ENA primary metagenome ERZ779951 (study PRJEB29588, sample SAMEA2149539) | human gut metagenome | biome: human gut; feature: human-associated habitat; material: faeces | place: Denmark | collected 2008/2010 ... | reverse complement strand
AAGCAGGCGCGTCTCAACGCCGTGCCACAGAGTGCTGCACAGACTGCCCACGGGAATAGTTTCCGACTTGCAGGTCTTTATCCCGTCGCGCCCCTTGCCGTAGGCTATATAGCTCCGCCATCCGTTCTGCAGGGCCAGCTCGCCTATCTCCTGCATTATGCGTCCCGTTGATGTTGAAACGCGCAACACAGGATTTATCTGAAGTAGTGTTTTCATTTCTTAGTTAAACCCTAATCGGTCGTCAGACCGCACATGGTTTTATCTATTTTGTACATTCATACTTTCAGCCGTCTTTTGTTTTCTGTTGGCATATTTTTATTAGCTTATTGACATAGCCCGCTATGCCTGCAAAGAAGCTGACAAAAATCAGCTCAATATAAAGCAAAAATCCCGACCGAATCTTAACACCCGGTTTGGGTTAAAGAATTAAACAGGCTTATCCATTTATTCATCACCGTTTCTTCTGAATAAGTGGAAACCACGTTAAGAGCGTTTTTCGACAGTCTCTTTCTATATTCTTCGTCAACCATCACATTCATCATGGCGTCTGCCAGTGCCTGAATGTCACCGTTGCTTACCAGCAGTCCGTTCTCGCCGTCCTTGATGATGTCCTTTGGACCGCACTTAAAGTCGAACGACACAACGGGCAGCCCGCATGCCATTGCCTCGATCATCACCATCGGAAAGCCTTCGTAATTGGAACTCATCACCAGCATTGAGCTTCGAGCGTATTCATCGCCAATCTGCTTTGTCGGACTGTTTATACGCATCGTGTCCTGCAGATGTCTTTCGTCAATCATCTGCTGCAGCATCTCCTGCCATTCGCCCTGGCCGAAGATGTCGAGATGCCAGTCGGTAAAATAAGAGTTGCGCTGCACTATCTCCCACGCACGTATCAGCCTGTCGAAACCTTTCTGATAGTCAAGCCTGCCTACGGCTATTATTCTTTTTGCGGTAACATCTGAATAGCGGTCGCTCACATGCATTGCCGCATTGGGTATCACCTCTATGTTCGGCAGACTGCCCCAATAGCCGCGGTCTTCGTTGGTAAGCACTACAAACTTGTCAAACCTTCTTACTATGCGTTCATCCTGCCGTGTGCGCCATTTGTCTATCAGTCCCATCAGACCTTTGCGTCCGTATTGCAGACGGAAGAACTTACAGAAATGCAGCTCCAGCACTTTCTTGCTGCCGTCTTTTATCTCCGGGATGAACGACGATTCCGACGGATAGAGCGACACCACGATGTCGACCTTTTCCTTTTTCAGCAGCTCAGTCAGTTTACGTTTGTGTTCCCTTCTCTTGCGCAAATAGCCGCAAATCTTTTTCAACGTCCCTTTGTCATTGTCGTCCGAATAATTTATGTCCAGATCCGTCATCCTCACATTCTCAGGAAACGGATAGAACGGCGGCCTGTGATGCTGGTCTGTTGTAACAATAGAAACATCCCATCCCTTAAGGCGCGAAAGATATGTTACCTTATTCAGCAGCACACGCTCCATTCCGCCGGGGTTGTATGTTGAATGGGTGCAATAGATTATTTTCATTGTTTTACTAATTCTTGACCATCTTCATCCTTCAATGCCGACAAGCATAAGAAAGGAGCAAATACAACAAATATGTCTGTTGAAACTTTAAACCACACAATAAAATTTATCAGCAAGAAGATGACAAACATATATTTATATTCCTTTATTCTATTGGCACATACTTGACAGACTTTCACAAAGAATAAGGAGAATATTACTAAGCCAATAAGACCGAAATAGAACAAGAATCGCGAATATCCGACATCTGTACCTTTATAGAATCCTGTCCATGCCTTGCCGATATAATATGGGTCAATCGTCGTCGAAGCGATATAGCCATCACCGATAATCCAGGTCCAGGCATTATCAGGTAAAAGGAACTGAGCGGCTAACTGACTATTTGAATGAACCTCCCAACGTCCTGTTTCAGCCAAACTGAAGAAACCTTCAAATCCAAATTGGAAATATTTTTGCCATTGGGGACTAAAATTATATAAACCAACAGCAACAACAATTCCAACAAACATTCCGCCAACAACCCATTGCATTAACTTTTTACGGATATCATCTGGAATATTATTTTTAAATATAAAGGTATAAAACATATATAAAAGTGCCAATACTGCACCGACGACTGTAGTTCGGCCTATTATGCTTCCTATGCCTACCAATACACAAAACGCAACAAGAAGTAACGTCATATAAAGTTTACTTTTCTCCTTTTGCGCAGTTTTTGGCAACAAAAAGGCTATCATTACCAACAATGCAGAGAATCGTGTTCCGGCAACATCAAGGGCACAGCCTAAACCATAAAGACGAGTCTCATTTTTACCCATAAAGCCTTCACCGGCAAGAATACTGTCGATAAAAGTTTTAACAACAGGAATAGTATCTACAGCAATTGCCAAGAAACATTGCAATACTCCTACTGTAATAAGATATACGCAAACTCTTTCTATAGTTACTGACCCGTGAGTGAACTTGATTGCGCTAACTACAAAATATGCAGCTGCCAGCCAAACCCACATTGATACAACATATCCAAGATAAGAATCGTCCGGCGTATTATTCAATACCATTGAAATTAAACTGGCTAAAGAAACCAATATTGCCCACAATGATACCGAAAATATACCTTTATCAATCTGAGCGCTTCCACTTCTTGCTAACTTCACCAATAAAAGAAATCCTCCCAAAGCTGCCATCATCATTTTTGTATTGACTGTAGGCAAGAATGTAAAATAGAAAGGAAAGAAGAAAAAACTGGTAAAAACAAGAGTCAGCAACACTTGTATAATTTTCATAACTTTTTATTCATCATAATCTAAACAAGGGAACTAAATTCTATATTCAATATACTAGTTCCACAAGTTTCTATTTTTGTAAATAATTATTTCTTATACATAAAGCTATAAAGAAAACGAAGAACTATCAAGTCGTGAAGTTTAACCAACCAAAATTGCCCATGGGCTGCACAAGCCTCAACAAAACGTATTCTCCATGCGACGTCCTTACGTTTCCATATATGACTATTTGCCTCTGGACACCATTCTTTCCATAGCGGATACAATTTGCTGTTGTGTCCTGTCAAGAAAGGCCATTTCATCAGAAGCATAAATGAATATCCTTCCTCCTTCCATGTTCCGTTATAACGTTTTTCGAGAAAAGACAGCACACGGTCTGAGTTATGTTTCAGTTCAACAAGATGTTTCGGCTTCGGAACATTTGTCATTGAAGCGCTGTTTGAAACATAATGATATAATGCTTTTCCTATATACGCCACTTTATGCGCATAAGAAAAAAGAAACATCATTGTCATATCCTCACCCATGGCATATCCTGCCGGAAATGTTATATTGTTGTCTGTGTATAAGCTACGCTTGGCAAGTTTATTCCATACATTATATTTCATTCTCCCATTAAGCATTCCTTTAAGAGCTGCTTCCGGAGTATCATAAAAAGGCTGCTTAAGATAACGTTCATTGTTTGGATAAGATATATAATAATCACTCCAAACTATGTCAGCGTTCTCACGGCATGCAGTTTCATACAAAGTTGAAAGCAAATCTTTTTCCACGAAGTCATCGCTATCGCAGTGAAATATGTATTCCCCCGTTGCAACAGCCAAACCTGTGTTGCGTGCTGCAGGCAAACCTTTATTCTCAGCATGAGTCAGTATCTTTACATCATCACGACGTCTGGGATAATCGGTAAGTACATTTTTCAATATCTGTGTACTATCGTCTGGTGAAGCATCATCAACAAAGATATATTCTACATTATCCATCGTCTGCTCCATAAGCGACCGCACACAACGTTCGATAAACTTCCCAACATTATAAACCGGTATTATAACAGAAATTTTATATTCCATTCTTTTTTGCTTTTATACAGCAATCCAGTCTTTACACAAAATTCTTTCAGATGTAAATTCCGAACAACTGTCAGGATTAAACCACACCTTAGGTCCTATAACTATTTTTTCATTATGTACATTCAGAAACGCGCTCCACCAACTGTATGTGCTGTTTGATATAATATTATGCTTACATACGCTCATCAGCTGCATATCAAAATGACTTCCCCATCCACTTGCCGGATTTCCTTCTACCAATGTATAAGGAAAATCCTTAAAATGTTCTTTCACCCATTCAGGATTATCCGTAAAAACATATAACTTAGGATTATTCACTTTTTCTGAAATCAGTCGGATTGCATTCTGATAATATTCTATTGGGCAAGTGTTCTGATACCAAATACGCTGTGCGTAATCCTTTCCCTTACGGACGTGTATGGCAACAGACTCACACGATTGCATTTCGTTTTGCAGTTTCAAATTTCTTTCATCTGTAAAAGGCTGAAATTTAAAACAACGTTTCACATCCTCTTCCACTGCCTCAACCATATTGGCATTTTGAAAAACGCCTATTATGTATTGAAGTTTTTTATTCTCGACAGGCAAATTTGCATCAAACGCTGTAGGCATGTTAACTACACTCGAAAGAAATGGCAAATATTTTCTACGAATCTTCGATATAACGTCAGAGCCTCCTCCTGATTTAAGTATATCAGAAAAAGAAGCCTGTTCTATTCTCGCTTTCGGAAAAATATCATTCCACGCAACCTTTTCATGAGCAAGTTTTGCAGAATTATAAAAGTCAACTTTTACATTATAACCTTTATGCATCAGAAAAAGGTAATAGCTATACTGAAACATACGGTTTGCCAATCCGCAGGCCATATTAACAATAATTTTCATCATCATTACATTTTTAGTTGCAATATATGGCTATCCATTTTTCCAAACAATAGGTGATTTATTTTATTTATCAAGACTGATGAAATAAAACTAAATCCAAAAGTTACAATATAAATTAAAATTGGATATTTAAGCCCATAAATAAAGTCATGAAAATAATAATAGCAAAAGAATGTATGAACCAGCCAAATATTTGTAGAATGCTTTCCCATCAACATGAAAAAGTTTTCTATATTACGGCTCTTCTTCATCATATTAAAGCAGCAAGCAAAAACTATCATAAAGAAAACACTCGCGGCATGAATCGATATTATAGCTCTTAAAATAAATGCGCATACTAATATAAAAAGCATCAAAACATTAGTCCATAGACCATTCAATTTAATTATATTTTTTATTTTATTAAATATATCATACTTTACAAATAACGCTCCCCACATAAAACTGCATACCATTCTTAAAAATTCAAAGAAATTATATAATGCATAAGATTCCACTAATTGGGGCTTGTATAATGAAATAATCAAATATGAAAAAACATAAACGATACAAGAGAACAAGAAACTTATTAAAAAATTCCAACGACTTATAAAATGGAACAGAATATTTGAAGTAAGCAATAATAGAATGTATGGAAATATAAACCACCACTCCCAATTATAACTAGTCTTCCAAGCCGTAATATTTTCCATAAAAATCATCCAATTACCAGGATAATATTTAGGAACAAGGAAGCAGCCTAAAGGAATGAAAACAATAAAACAAGTCCAAAAAATAATATACAGTTTCAAAATCCTTTTTATTGGAAAAATATTTCCATTCTTCTGAAAATGTAAATATAAACCATATCCACTTAAGAATAAATATAATGGAACACAAATCTCAACAAATTTAGCCAGTTGACTAACTAATGGCTCTCCCAAGAAGTTTATACTAATGATACACTTTTCAACATTCTCTTGTCTATTAAATAGATGAAGCAATACCATTATTAATATTGCAGTGCCCTTTAACTGCAAAGATTCAGATTTCGTTAACATGCAATTTAAACAAATCAATTATATATGAACAGGAAATTAAAATTTATTTTTCAGACATTCCAACCACTTTGTAAGATCTTTCATTCAATATATAATACCTATATTGCCCATCATCGAAAAAAGATGCTACTTGTGTATTTCTGCTATTAACACTTTCTGTTCTATTCATAATAATGCGTTTTATTTTTCCTAAAAGAGTGATGGGTTCATAGTATTCTTTAAACATATTTATCGGAGCTTTAACCAATCCTCTTATAACAAAATATTTATATTTTTTACTATGATAGCAGCCGGCAACATTATATTTTTTATAATTTTCAACAACCGTTCTTTTATCCTCACACAATATAGCTGTTACCAATTGACTATTCTTTCCATCAGACAAATAATTTGAAAACGACGGATACATCCATTTTTCACTAAAATCCAATTTTTGCGTAAACGTGCGTCCAAAATAATTTCCATTTAATTTCCGTATGTGCTCCCAATATTCAGGGAATACTATAGTTTGATCTGTTACAGGCTTCTTATATAAAGTTTCAAGTGTATTATAAGCAAAAGCCCTATTATTGTAAATAGGTATATAAAAAGCACAAAACAGAATTATAATAAATGAATTTATCAACCTATAGCGACTGCCTATAAAGCCAGAGCAGTGTTTATAAAGTATTTTTATTATCAGAATTAAAGAACACAATTCTATGCAAGTCACTTGACGTTCACCTGAGAATACGACCAAAGACACTGCCAAACAAAAAATGATAGTTAAAACATATAATACATTTTCAGAAATAAATTTTACAAAACCATATTTGTTCTTAATCAACAATACCAATAATGATAAACATAATATAACGAACAACTTGGCATTAAATATCACCTGCGAAAAATTTGAGAACAATTTAGCCAAACTAAATCCACCTTCCAAATTATTAACTTGCCCCATTCTTACAAAGTTTCCTGGTGCAAAAGTAACGATTATGGTTCCTATCCAAAATCCTATAACTATGTAAAGTACTGCACTATTGAATTTCTTAAAATTAAAACAATAATAGAAAAACAACGCAGCACTTATCCCCAAAGAAAAACTTTCCTGTAGGCTGCCAACAAATAAGCCTATAAAAAAGAATAGAATTTTTGTTGCAATGTTATAAGTTCTCTTATTTTCAGCAATTACTTTATAGAGTATAATAAAATAGGTCATAGCGCATGCACTCCAAAGATAATTAATGCACATAGCAATAGATCCAAACCATATCATACCAGGACAAGGCATAAATAAAAATAATACAAAAGCTATAATATATTTGTCTACACTTCTTTTGCCAAATTCATTTCTTATTAATTTTAAGACACCAAAAACAAATAATATGAATATTAAAGTGTTTATAATTCTAAACCACTCTACTCCTAATTTTCCACAAAAATAAGCAGTCAGGGTATGTACTATAAATCTTCCATTATGCGTCATATAATCATGAGCCTGAAAAATGATAGCATCCTTTAAAGAATCTACTATTTTCAATCCTTCAATACTTTCATCATAGAAAAATCTATAAGCATAATCATCTGCTATAAATGGACTAAGCCTATCTAACAAATAAAATGCTATAAATACGACGATAAAAAATATTACGTCACTATATATGGTTTTTACGTTTTTCATCTTTAATATATTTTCTCGTCATTATACTCTCTAACTATATATACCGGACGATGCTTTGACTCATTAAACACTCTTCCCAAATATTCTCCTAAGATACCTATTGACAACAGTTGAATGCCGCCTAAAAAAAGTATAAGTACCACTAAGGTTGGAAATCCCTGAATCGGATCACCCCAGATGATTGCTTTAAAGAAATAAAAGAACATTAATCCTAAAGACAGAAAAGCTATAACAAATCCCAAAAGTGTAGAAATACGTAAAGGGGTTGTCGTGAAAGAAGTTATTCCTTCTATTGCTAAATTAAATAGATTCCAATAGTTCCAATTACTTTTACCAGCCACTCTGTCACCACGATTAAATATAATTTCCTTTTTCTTAAATCCAATCCAACAGAACATTCCTTTTGTATATCTTTCGCTTTCTCTCAGTTTTCTCAATGCCTCAATACATGATCTGTCCAATAATCTAAAATCACCCACATTAGTCAATACATCAAAGCGACTTGAATGTTTCAATATTTTATAGAACAGCAACGAGAGACTTTTTCTTAACCAACTTTCTTTTCCTCGATCATTACGTTTTGCATATACATCCTCATATCCTTCTTCCCAATATTTTATCATTTCCAATATCAATGATGGTGGATCCTGTAAATCTGCATCCATTATAACTATACAATCACCTGTAACATAATCGAAACCGGCAAGCATAGCGTCTTCTTTTCCAAAATTTCTTGATAAATCAACATAAGATATTCTAAGATCATTTTTGCGTAAATTCTTGATGATGGATAAAGTATTATCACGAGAACCGTCATTTATAAATAGAATTTCCCAATCATAAGATTTACATGAATCCATTACTTTTACCAATTCCGTATAAAGCATTGGTAATGAAGCCTCCTCATTATAACAAGGAATTAGTACAGATACTTTCTTCATAATTTTTCAGTCTTAAACACAAATCGAACCAATAAAAAATTTATCGGTATTACGATTAGATATACAGGAATCGGCGTATAATTCTTTTCTATTCCAACCCATATAAAAAATGTTAGGAAAAGAGATGTAAGATATAATTGATTTAGGACACTGTCCAAAATTTGTGTAAATGTAAATATGCTTGTTATATAAAAATTACATATAAAGCTTATTACATAGCCTATTGTATAAGCAAGCCATACCAAAATAAAACAATTCAGTAATAAATAAATTCCATAGTGGATACCTGTTGCTAAAATTCCGACTATAATGAAACGTATGACTTCTCGATATTTTTGTTTTTTACACAAAATATTTTATAGTGCCAAATAAATATAATTCTTTTAAGACTATCTTTTCAAGATTAGAATTCTTAAAATTGCCCTACAAGGCATAGGTATGTTATTCTTAATACAAAATTTTGTAACTTTAAAAGTTATGAAATAAAATTTATATATTAACGATTTATCACTATTTATTGCATTAAGAATACATGTCTTTATTCTCTTACTTAAATAGGTCTTTATTCCTTCATTAGCGTATTCTCTCATCATACGGTTAAACCAATCTGCCAATAGCATCCATTCTGATGGATTTTTTTTCTTATAAGTCAAACCTTCTCCACTTATATAATATATATAAAGAGATTGATTTATGACTTTTAGACTTTTTACATATCTACAATAATCTAGTGTGAATACTTCATCTTCACTTATAGACAAATCTTTAACAAATCTAATATTATGTTCTTTTATAATATTAGATTTAAATATTTTATTCCAAGTAAATCCTAAAAGATCATATCCAGTTTTATTGTTCATCAGTAACGCAAGCTCTTTTTCAATAGCATTTTTTTCACTACTACTAAAATTATCTAATAAAATTTCAAGTTGGCTATTGTCTTTATAAATCCATTTAGAAAAGAAAAATACAATATCGTTTTGTTGTATACTCTTATAAAGAACTTCAAGATAGTCTTTTATAACTTCATCATCAGAATCTATAAATATTATATATTCTCCTATAGATTTTCTTATTCCTAAATTTCTTGCAATACTTACTCCTTCATTTTGTTTATGAAAAGTCCTCACACGACTATCCTGTTTTGCATATTCATCACAAATTATACTAGACTTATCAGTACTACCATCATCTATCAGTAACAATTCAAAATCTGTAAAGGTCTGTATTAGAACACTCTCTATGCATCGTTTAAGAGATCGTTCTGAGTTAAAAACTGGAATAATTACAGAAAACTTACATATCATACTTTTAGAAAGTTTTTTATCACAGCATTAAAATAGCGGCAAATTATTTTTACAAAATATTTTAATAAGTGTAACCTTCCTCCGAAATAATATTTTTTATATATTTTATAGGCATCAACAAAATTAAGACTTATACATGAGTAATATATAGCCTCCATTATTTTATATGTAAAAGTACCTTCTATTACCAATTTTAAATCTTTGTTACCTTTATAAAATTTATATTTCAAATCACGTTCTATGTTTGCAACAGTTATAATCATTTTATAGTCTAACCATTTGTTTGACAATCCATGTCCTTTTCCTTTAAATTCTGTATCATTGACATAATATTTATACACAATTTCTGGTGAAAAATAGACATACTTACATTGAAGTAAATATCGATATGTGTACAAATGATCCTCACACCAAGAAAGCGTTTCGTCAAACCTATATTTTCTAGCAATAGATACTCTAAAGACTTTATTCCATAAGAAGCCATAATAGACACTTTCTTCACATTTTAATAGGTTTGCTTCTTTATCTTCTGATATAATATATTTGTCACAAGATATATTTTTTAAACAGCCAGACTTGTTACATATTATATAACCGCAACATATTAAATCTATATTGTTATGTTTTTTTATTATTCTATCATATAAATCAAATGCATCATTTAATATCTCATCATCACAATCACTAAAAGTAACCCAAGTTCCAGAAACATTATCTAATCCAACATTTCTAGCAGAACTTACTCCTCCATTTTCTTTATGAAAAACTTTAATTCTTGAATCAATTGCGGCATATTGATCACATATATCACCTGAACGATCTGTACTTCCGTCGTCTATCAGCAATAATTCCCAATTACGGAATGTTTGATTTAAAATACTGTCAACACATCTATTTATAGTATTTTCCGAATTATAGACTGGAATAATTATTGAAATTAAAGTCATGACAAGATCAGTATATTATTAAGTTCAGTATATGACTCTATTTTTTTTCTACAATATAAATCATTAGCAATCGTATAATCTATTTGAGTCTGAGATAAAACTTTACTATAAATATTTAACATCCTATCCGACATATTTAAATATGTCAATAAAGACAAAGCTCTTTCATCAGTACTATTACGAACAGAAATTGTATTAAATTGCTTATTAAACAATATAGAAAGTACTGTTCCATGAAAAGACGATGTTATAATGTAGTCTGCATTGATAAAATATAATAAGAGTTGACTCACAGATAAAGTTTGCTTCATTTTATTATTAAAGATCGATTCACACGCTGTTGCTATCTCTATAAATTTAAGTCCCTTAGATTTAGCAACGGCAGCTGCATAAGATGCTGTATCATCACTCCTATTTAATTGAAATAATAATAAATAGGGTTGCTTTGGGCTTAGTTCTTTTATTTTGTTTTTATATACCAACTTATATAATATATTACATCCGGCCAATAACACTGGGTCGAATACTATTTCCGGAGTTATAGATAATTTGCTACTTATATATTCAGCTAAAGATTTCTCTCTGACGGTAACTTTATCAAAATGCTGGATATTAGTTAAGAAATAATCAATGTTTTCACCAAACAAATACGATACACTTCCAGCACTTGCTGCGTATGAGATTATTTTTTTACCTTTTGCGGCAGGAAAGTCACCCAAATAAACGTTATCAAATCCATTAGTAATTTTCGGATTCCAAATCTGATCACTACCAAAAACAAAAGCATCAAAATCGTTTGATGCATCATTTAAGTCTAATTGATAAAGATTTATATAATCATGAACGAATCGTGCGAATACACTATTACGTTTCCAGCGGATAGGAGCGACCAAACAAGCTCTTATTAATCCTTTACATTTTGAAAAGAATGAATCAAAAGATGTAGAGTCGTATGAAAATGTTTTGTATGGCTCTATAAGATATTTCGGACGATAATCTATAACATAGACTTCATGTCCCATATTTTTTAAAACTTCCTGCAGGCAATATGTCTGCAATACGGCTCCATAGTTAGCTGCACAATGAAATGTGAATATTCCAATTTTCATTATCCTAATATTTTATGTTTCACCTTTCTAAGGAGACTGTATATCCGATGTCTGAGACCAATGTCTCCATATTTCTTAGCACAATAAACAAATCCTCGCGATATAAAATTCTGTTCGAATTCTGTTCTTAATGGACTGATAATAGATGGATGCTCCAAATTGTGTTGCAGACAATGCTGTGTGTTAGTCGCAAGAAAATTAATTTGATCAGCTATTTCAGAAAATAATTGTCTGCCTTTTGTCGTATTGACCAAAAGTAAAGAGACGCCTTTGTTATCGGCATTAATATGTTGATCAACCTTTTCCCAACCCCAAAAATCTGCAATAGTCAAATCTGATGGACGTTTTAAATTAGTAAAATGACATACTCCACAAGAATGACGGAACATAAGATGTTTATAAAACAAGTCTGTATAAGTTGATACACATACATATTTATTTCCAAGTTTGAAGGACTCTTTATGCGCTGCCCAACCCAATTGCGATTTATCGCGAAAATTAACAGCAGTTATTTTTGCATGATATTTCTTTTCAATATATTTTAGATAATCACGCCATACATAAGGAGCAGGCGCTCCATGGCAAACAAGATCTACGACATATAATTGAGAGATATCTTGCTTTAATAGTTTCAAATAAGACAATAGGCCTGACGTCTGACACGGAGTTCCGGAAAACATTACCTTATATCCCTGTTTCAAGTCCTTTTTTATTTGGCAGAATGTATCTTTCAAATCACTTTGTACGTATTTACTTCCCTTAAACTCATCACGTTGTTCTTTATTTGTAGCTCTTTTATGTACAACACGAAAGTGGTCTTCATAGCCAACGCCATATACAACACCTCCTTGTTCTAATATCCAATCAGATAAAGCTATAAAAACTGCACCGCTTCTACTACTATTAATTTCATTTATATCTTTATGGCGTGCAGCATAAACATCTGGTTCTGCTAAGTTTCTTGATTTGTCATAATCATTGTTAAATGCGCACACCAGATTACAGAGGCCACAGTCTATACATTTGCTTTTATCTACTTCTGGATATAAGAAGCCCATACCATCCGGCTTCATTGTGATAGCATGATGGGCACAAACACTGACACATGCACTACATCCGCAGCAAGCTGATTTATCTTTTATTGTTATCATCTATTTAACCATTTTACTGATAAAGCATGCAACCTATCTTTCAGAAATCTCCGTTCAGAAACAGAACATCCAAATATAAAAAGAATAGCTGCCGTCCAAATCAAGCAAACAAAGCAAGATATTATAAGTCCATACAGATTGACTGGTAATTTCCAACGAACAAGTAGAGGAATACTAACCGAAAATACAGTTACCAAAAATATTTTACCGCACACATTATGTAAGAAGCGAGATACCGGCAATTGAATCATACCGCGTAACATGATTAAACGTGCGACTAAGCAAACCAATGAAAGGACAATAGCTATCATGACAACCACTTCCGGCAAGAAACCTATCTTAAGGAACAGATACGATAACGGAAAATTCATCATCTGTAATCCCCCTACGATAATCTGATAATTTCGAATCTTACCCGTAGCCAACATAACAGTAACCAACGGGTTGGATATTGCTTCACACATAGAAAATATCAGAACAAGCTGAACAAAAAATACAGCGTGCTCAGGTACTACATTCAACCAAATGGATAATATATATTGAGTGTTCAATAAGACCGGGAGAGCCAACCACAACAATAAATAGAAAGAAAACCGTGCCCCCTTGAATATCAATGAAAACGTATAGTCATATTCAGCTGCTGCGTATGATTTAGTTATTTGGGGATTTAATGCCACCATAAAGTTACCGACAAATGCACCTATAGCACTATTAACTTGGTTTGCGATTCCGCGTGCAGCATTTAAAGCCGGACCATAAAAGAGATTTAAAAGTATATTACCGCCTTGGTCACGCAAGATAGCCGATGATGCTCCGATGAAATTCCAACCCGCAAATCCTGTCATGTCTTTCAATAAAGGTTTATCAAGAACCAATCTAAAACGACATTCCTCAAAAGACTTACGACAATAATAAAAATAGAAAAGCTGAAACAACAGTCCTTTTAGCACTAAAAGACCAGAATAAAGTATCAACTTATCCGCATTTATTCCACCATAAGCAATAAGCAGGACTATACACAGCTGCAAAATAGTGTCTCCAATACCAACAAAGGCAAAAATGCCCATCCTTTCATGTGAAATGATTGATGCATTGTAAGGAACACTGAATAGCCCTAACAAAAACGAAAATAAAGAAAACTGAAATACCCAATTAGCAGCAATCATTCGTTCAGCAGGTATGTTCATCTTATAATTCAAAAACCATAGTCCAATGGTTTCTGATAGGATCAAGACGACAAGAGCCAATAAGGCATGTACACACAATGCTGAAGAAAAAACCTTTTTTAAACGTTCTAAATCTTTCCTGCCCAACTCAAAAGTTAAAAAACGGCTTACAGCTGCAGATAAAGAACCAGACAATAAAGAGAACATCGCAACCACGCCGCCAACAACATTATATATACCATAGTCTTCAACGCCCAAAGCCTGCAACACTACGCGTGATGTGTAAAGCGAGACGAGCATGCCGAAAAGCATGCGGACGTAGAGCATCAGGGTGTTCTTGGCTATCCGTTTTGTATTTTCCTGTTGTGCAGTCATCTAAATTATTCCAATCAATCGTTTTACTTATAAAGGTATGTTTCACCTTTTTGTCGGGTTTATATGTATAAATTTCCCCTCTGTTTCCCAATGTTGCCAAATTAGCTACAGGCGGAGATGAAGAAGGGTGATTCGCGGTGATGAAATTTGCTTACAAAACCTGAATATAGTCAGGGTTAACCTCAACAGAGACGGTCAGCAGGTTTGACAGACTGACGAAGAGACGTTTGACTTTAGAACCTTGTATCTTCTGCAACTTTCCAACATAATCGTTCAGCGGTCCGCCGATTATGCGCACCGTCTTGCCTATCATGCTCGGCTTTATATCAGCAGGAGCATAATATTTAGGATCATCAGCAGCCTCAACGGCATGAATAAAGCGCTCCATGTCAGCATCTCTTACTGTCATGGGCGTTCTTAAGCCATCACGAATAAACCTGTATTGCAGCGTGCTTACGCGCTCAACCACAGGATCAAGCATCCTACGCGACACATGTACGAACAAAAGATCTTGCATGAAAGGCACTTTCAGCGGAACACGCTTTCCGTTGACAAGTCTCACTTTCCATGTCATAGGTATAAAAATCTCAAAATTCATATCACTCAGCATCTTATATGCCGGAAGTTTGGTGTTGGTGCGCTTAAGGTCGCGCATCACGAACCATTGAGGTTTATCACCTATTGTAAATGTATAAATTTGTTCTTTTGTGTCTTCAAAATTAACATGTTGGCAGTTGGTCATAGGTTATAGCAAGGTATACTTTCTAGTCCTGCCTACCTCTGTAAAGTACAGTATAATAAGCAGTTATAGATTATCGTGTCAAAACTTCTCTCATTCTCTCCAAGCATTTTAAAACGCTTCTGTCAAAATGACCTCATATCCGTAAAGTTTTCATCACCTAGTTTTTTTGTGATTATCTCCTAATATGAGATAGTCGTTTCCGTGAAACATTTACATATAAAAACTTATAATCGTAATCATTGTAGCTAAAATGTCAACAAACGAACACTTTTAAGGAAAAAACAGCATAAAAGTGTTAAATTTGTTGTATGAAATTTTATTTTTTGTACCTTTGCAAACAAAAGACCGTCTCATATTAGGAGATGGTCTTTTTCGTGAAACAAATTTAATCTTGCAAGGATTATCTCATTCTTACATGAAGAATGAAAAAAGAGAATATTTAAAGCGTATGTATATCAAGTTTAAAATGAAATATATACAAAGCCTATAAATATTTATCGATTACAGGATTAACTCTATATTCCTGGTCATGATGTCTAATCTGCCACCTTATTTTCACAAACCTAAGGCATGAATATTCATCATCATTTATCCCAAAAACATCCTTTATATCACTTCAAAGACCCTTCAATATTTTCCTATTGGCTTCGTCAACCTCATACGACTTTATCGAGTCCAAATATATCTGGGTGGTTGTTTCCGACTCATGTCCGAGTCCTTCGCTGATTACCGAGAGCGGAATGTCCTTTCCACGCGCTATCGTTGCCCAGCTGTGTCGACTGTAATAAAGCGACAGCGGCACCGACAGATGAGCCATGTCTGCCACCTCTTTAAGGTGCCTGTTTATCTTCATCATCTGGTTTTGGTATTGCCGTCGCTCGCTTCCGTCCTCACGTTTTATTATAGGCAACAAATATTTGGTTTTGTTGGGCTTATACTTGTTAAGTATTTCCTGCATTTGCCTTGTCCATTCAATGACGAGCAGCTGCCCGGTCTTCTTTCGCCGGTAAGTGAGATAACCGTTGCGCAGGTCCTTCTTCTTGAGATAAGCCATATCCACGAACGACATTCCGCGGGTGCAGAAACTGAAGATAAACATGTCGCGGGCATATTCCCTGACCGGTTTCCCCGACAAGTCCAGCTCCTTAATCTTCTTGATGTCGCCGAAAGAGATACTCCGCTTCATGGTCTTGTCCATTCCGCAATAGACATGCCTGAAGGGACGGCAGTCGTGAGTGAGTCCCCGCTCCACCGCCATTTTATAGTTGGTGCGCAATATACGCATGTAGAACGACGTAGTGTTGCGCGACAGGCCACGGCGCAGCATCTGGGCTTCGTAAAGTTCAAGCAGCTCTGAGTCGATCATGCTGAAAGGCAGGTCTACCCCATTGCGGAAACGCATAAAGCTGTTAAGAGTAGATCTGTAGGTCTCGCTCGACCTGATTTTGCCCAGCTTTCGCTTATAGCCAATCTGGTAATGAATAAAATTAAAAACGCTCTGCCCGGTATCGTCGTCAGGCAAAAGTATGCTTACCATATCGTCCAGCGACAATTGACGGCCGGCGGCAGCATAATTTTTTATAATACCCTTTATCCGCTGGAGTTCCCATTCGACATTAAACCGTATGAGATTTAAATGTTCATAACGCGGTGATGACTTTACAGGAAGTATGATACGACCGTTAAAATCATCCCATTCATCATTGTAGATCTTGTATTTGCTCGTGATTCGACGAACCACACGCTCGTGAATCAGCTGAAATACAAGCGACCCCTCTTTATCAATGTGTAAAGAAGGCCTGAATTTTAATTTAACAGATATCATATTTATAATCTTTTGGTCATTATAAATATCACATCTTTTCTGCTCTTTACCTACAATTTCATGTACAACCGTTTATTGTTTTGTTTCTTTTAACGTTTTAATGTCATTTACAGCCGTTTTTTCGCTCTTATTTAAAGTTGCAGTTACGCATTATTTATGTATCAACGACCTACCAAACGCCTGCTATTTTTGCGCCACATTCGGGGCACTCGCCGCTGAAACCGCGCACGTCTACATCATAGCCGCTGCGGCTTATGACGCGAGCGCCGCAATGATGGCAGAAGGTATCTGAGACACCGGGCAGCGCAACGTTTCCGAT
>ERZ779951.85-NODE-85-length-20923-cov-3.80396_pt1 | contig 20923 bp, 19 predicted proteins | sample MGYA00511584_ERZ779951 | MGnify/ENA primary metagenome ERZ779951 (study PRJEB29588, sample SAMEA2149539) | human gut metagenome | biome: human gut; feature: human-associated habitat; material: faeces | place: Denmark | collected 2008/2010 ... | reverse complement strand
TGTGCAGTGCCCTTGGCTTACCGTCAAGTCCCGGACGGTTATAGTCAAATATGCGGTATGTCAGGTCTGAGCTTTGCTGCACCTCAGCCAGCAGTGTTCCGCTGCAAATAGCGTGGATACGTCCGGCAGGGATATAAAACACGTCGCCCGCCTTTATGTCGTGCGACGCCAGCACGTCACATATACTTCCGTCCTCAATGCGCTTTCCGTATTCATATTTCGATATCTGACTTTTAAAGCCGCTATAGAGCTTAGCCCCGGGCTTTGTGTCCATAACATACCACATCTCCGTTTTACCAAACGAATCATGATATTTCTTAGCCATTTCATCATTAGGATGCACCTGTATCGACAGATCCTTAGCCGCGTCAATAAACTTTATCAGCAGCGGAAACTTGTCGCCATACATGTCATATACAGTGCGTCCAATCAGTTGTTCCTTATATTCCGTCACCAGCTCATTCAGCTTACGGCCTTGCAGTGAGCCGTTAGCCACCACCGATTCCTTACCCGGCACAGCACTTATCTCCCAGCTCTCGCCCATAGGAGTAGTGTCGCCGTCACTAATACCTTTAAGTGTCTTCAGCAGATTACCGCCCCAGACCTTAGAATAAATGTTATTCTTAAACAATAATGGATAAAGCATGGTTTAGTCGTTTTGTTGCAGAATTTAAAATTAAGTGAAAAGAGAAAAGGCAAATAGCCTAGTGGCCTCAAGTTAGGAGTTAAAGTAGTTAAAGAAGTTATCGCTCACTGAGGTGAGCTAGGAGTTAAAGTTAATAGCCAACGTAGTGCTTGCGAAAAGAAGCAACTAGGCAATTGGATTTTTCACTCTTCACTCTTCACTTAAATAACTATACCGTCTTGTGATTTATGCAAATCCCTTTCAGGTACCACTCATACAGCTTATGTATGCCCTCGTCGATTTCAATCTTATGGTGCCAGCCCAGTCTGTGCAGCTTGGTTACGTCAGTGAGCTTACGCAGTGTGCCGTCCGGTTTAGAGTGATCCCAGTGCAGCTCGCCCTTGAAGCCAATCTCTGCCATAATCTTCTCGGCTACCTCACGTATCGACAGCTCCTTGCCCGTACCTACGTTGATGTGGCAGTTGCGAATCTCAGGTATTCCGTCGGCGTTCTTCACAGAGGCGTCATAAGTGTCCTTGAAGTTCACGTTCAGAAGCACGTGTACGCTGGCGTCTGCCATCTCCTCGCTCCACAAGAACTCTCTCATAGGTGCTCCTGTTCCCCACAGCGTCACAGCCTCAGGCGTTATGCCGTAGTGTGCCAGTACATCCAGGATGTCCTTCTCGTCCGACTTGTCGTCAACGATAAACTTCTTGCCGTCACGCATCACGCTTACAGGTCTCAGACCTATATCCTTGCGCACAGCCTCCCAGTTGCCTTCGTTAAGGCATTTAGCCAGATGTATCTTTCTTATCATAGCCGGCAGCACATGACTGTTCTCCAGATGGAAGTTGTCGTTAGGGCCATAAAGGTTAGTCGGCATAACGGCGATATAGTTGGTGCCATACTGCAGGTTAAGGCTCTCGCACATCTTCAGTCCTGCAATCTTAGCAATGGCGTAAGGCTCATTGGTGTACTCCAGTGCCGAAGTCAGCAGGCAGTCTTCCTTCATAGGCTGAGGAGCCTCACGCGGATAGATACACGTACTGCCGAGGAACAGCAGGTTCTGCACACCGTGACGGAAACTCTCGCCAATAACGTTCTGCTGTATCTGCAGGTTCTGATAAATAAAGTCAGCCCTATACTGCAGGTTAGCCATAATGCCGCCCACATGAGCAGCCGCCAGCACAACAGCCTCCGGCTTCTCCTCGTCAAAGAATTTCTTTACAGCCACCGGGTCGAGCAAGTCCAATTCACTATGACTTCTGCCCACAAGGTTCTCATATCCCCTTGCCTTAAGATTATTCCAAATAGCCGATCCAACAAGTCCATGATGTCCGGCCACAAATATTTTTGTGTTTTTATCTAACATTTGTTTTTAATTTTGATCTTCAATAAAAATTAAAAAAGGAAGCACAACTTAGCGTTGCTAGGGAAGCACAACAACAGGGTGTTGTTAGGTAAGCAAAGCGCAGAGCGCTTTTAGGTAAGCACAATAACAATGTTATTGTTAGGGAGGCAAAGCGCAGGGCGCTTTTAGGGAAACGCAACTTAGCGTTGCTAGGGAAGCGCGATTTCATCGCTAGGGAAATGCAACAACAAGTTGTTGCGAGGTAAGCGCGAATAAATTCGCTAGGTAAAAATGCTACAGCATTTTATTTACCTAAAGTTGCAACGCAACTTGTTTACCTAAAAGCACATCAGTGTTTTGCTTACCTAAAAATGCATCGCATTTTGCCTCCCTAAAGTTGCAACGCAACTTGCTTACCTAAAAGCACTTTGTGCTTTGCTTCCCTAGAATTGCCAAGCAATTCGCTTACCTAAAAGCGCGGCAGCGTCTTTGCTTACCTAAAAATGCTCCGCATTTTGCTTACCTAAAGAAAGGCGCAGCACTAAGTGCGCTTTTCTTTCGTTGCTGCTGCCAGCATTCTTATGAGTTCGCTACATTGGTCTTTCAGCGATTTATATTCGTCAAAGGTTATATATTCGCTTTTATACAGCAGCCTGAGCCAGTATGCGCTTTCGCTGGCCTCCTTCAGGGCTATTCTGTATTTACTCACGAAGTCGGCTTTACTTTGTGCATACACTGCCTCTGCCACGTTAGCGCCGATACTGGTGCCGCTTCTCAGCAGTTGCTTAGACAGCACCGTCTCATGCCTCTCGCCGCACAGACTCTTATACAACCTAATGACATCAAGTGCGAACACTTCGGACTTGGGACCAAGAACGTAACTCATAACAATATGTTGTTATTCGTAGGGAGGCAAAGCGCGGAGCGCTTTTAGGGAAGCACAACGGAACGTTGTTAGGTAAACGCGATTTCATCGCTAGGGAAATGCAACAACAAGTTGTTGCGAGGTAAAAATGCTACAGCATTTTATTTACCTAAAGTTGCATCAGCAATTCGCTTACCTAAAGTTGCAACGCAACTTGTTTACCTAAAAGCACGTCAGTGCTTGGCTTACCTAAAAATGCACCGCATTTTGCCTACCTAGAATTGCACTAGCAATTCGCTTACCTAAAGTTGCAACGCAACTTGCTTACCTAAAAATGCCCTGCATTTTGCTTACCTAAAAGCGCGCGTGCGCGCTTTGCTTCCCTAAAATAAGTTGCCCCGCAACTTATTTTACAATTCCTTTTTCAAGGTATTCAGCCAGATTCATTTTCACTTTCTCGCTGGCTCTCTCCACAGCCACCTTAGCCATGTCTGAGTCAACCATCAGTTTAACCAGCTGCTCGAATGATGTCTTTGAGGGGTTCCAGCCCAGCTCGTTCTTAGCCTTTGTCGGGTCGCCCCAGAGGTTAACCACGTCAGTGGGACGGTAGAAGTCGGGCGATACCTCAACGAGGCAGCGGCCTGTTGCCTTGTCATATCCCTTCTCGTCCATGCCTTCGCCTTTGAACTCTATGCCTACATATTTAAATGCCAGGTAGCAGAACTCACGCACTGAGTGCTGAACGCCTGTTGCTATCACGAAGTCCTCTGGTTTGTCGTGCTGCAGTATCAGCCACATACACTCCACGTAGTCCTTTGCATATCCCCAGTCACGCAGTGACGACAGGTTACCCAGATACAGCTTGTCCTGCTTGCCCTGTGCTATGCGTGCTGCTGCCAGTGTTATCTTTCTTGTAACGAATGTCTCGCCGCGGCGCTCACTCTCATGGTTGAACAGTATTCCTGAGCAGCAGAACATGTGGTATGCCTCACGGTATTCCTTAACAATCCAGAAGCCGTACTGCTTTGCAACGGCGTAAGGACTGTAGGGATGGAACGGAGTCTTCTCGTTCTGCGGCACTTCCTCAACCTTTCCGAACAGCTCTGATGTCGATGCCTGATATATGCGGCAGCTGTCTGCCAGTCCGCACTGTCTTACAGCCTCAAGCACTCTCAGCACTCCCGTTGCGTCAACGTCGGCTGTAAACTCCGGTGAGTCGAAGCTTACCTGTACGTGGCTCTGTGCTGCCAGGTTGTAAATCTCTGTAGGACGAACCTTGCCCACTACCTGTATCAGACTCATTGAGTCGCCAAGGTCGGCATAGTGCAGGTGGAAGTTAGGCAGACCTTCCAGATGTGCTATACGCTCACGGAAGTCTACTGATGAACGTCTGATTGTTCCGTGTACGTCATAACCTTTTTCCAATAAAAACTCAGCCAGATACGAACCGTCCTGACCTGTAATACCTGTGATTAATGCTACTTTTCTTTCCATTTTTTTAGAAAATTAATAGTATATAAATAAAAAATTTTGTAGTATTCTTGATTAAATTATTTTGCGAATTCTTTTATCTTCTGTTCGTTCTTCAGTCGGCATATCAGCAGCGCGCCGTTTCTTTCAGCCACTATATATCCGTCAAGTCCTTCTATCACCACCTTGCGTTCATCAGCAACATGCACAATGTTGTCATGACTGTCATACAGCTTTACGCCCGTGCCTACGCATGCGTTGCCGTTGCTGTCTTTATCAAGCAGCGTCTTCAGCGATCCCCAGCTGCCAAGGTCGCTCCAGCCGAAGTCTGCCGGAATGGTGAATATCTTGTCCGACTTCTCCATCACGGCGTAGTCTATCGAAATCTTCTCGCACGTATGGAACAGTCGCTCCACTGTTTCTGTCTCCTTGTCGGTAAAGAAGTCCTTCGACATCTCGTCCATCGTCAAAGCCAGTCCGGGTGTATATCTGCGTATCTCTTCGGTTATCGTCTTGCGGTTCCATACAAATATTCCGGCATTCCACAGATAATTTCCTGCCTCCATATATTTGCATGCCGTCTCATAGTCGGGCTTCTCCTTGAACGCTTCCACGCGGCATATCTCGCTTTCTGCCTCTGCCTCGCCGGCACATATATATCCGTATCCTGTCTCAGGCCTGCTCGGCTTTATTCCCACCGTCACTATGGCGTCTCTCTCTGCCGTAAACGATAGGGCTTGCTTTATTATCCTCTCAAACTCACCTGTGTTTACCACAAGCGCGTCCGACGGTGTTACCGCTATATTGGCATCTGGATATTTCTTGCCTATCTTCCAGCAGGCATAAGCTATGCATGGTGCCGTGTTTCTTGGCTCCGGCTCTGCCAGTATGTTGCTCTCGGGTATTCCGGGCAGCTGCTCTTTCACTATGTCTACATACTTCTCGCTTGTCACCACCCAGAAGTTTGTCAGCGGACACACAGGCAGAAAGCGTTCCACCGTCAACTGTATCAGCGACTTTCCGCATCCTATAACGTCTATAAATTGCTTCGGATATTCGGGTGTACTCATCGGCCAGAAGCGGCTGCCTATACCGCCTGCCATAATCACTACATGATTGTTATTCTTTTCCATTTTCTGTTGCACAGCCTATTGTTATTAATTCTGTATCTTCGATTGCTTTCAACTGATGGGCTTCGCCGCGCCTCACCGCTACGAAGTCGCCCTTGGCGCAGTTTAGTTCTTTGTCTTCCACTGCCAATGTTGCCTTTCCTTTAACAAACAGGAAATATTCTTCCATCGACTCATGCTTATGCCTGTCTGTCTCCTCGCCAGCCCTCAGTGTCGTTACTGCTATTTGTGTTAGGTCCGATTCAGTTTCGTCGTTGCATACCAGCACTCGTTTCAGTCCAACATTGTGTGATGTCAGCTGAGGAATAATGGCTGAAAGGTTTTTATGTATCATTTTACAAATACTTTAGTGTTCAAGTGTATATGTCGTATAGACCAATCAAAAAGCATATGACTCTAACTCCTAGCCAACTTGTTGGCGATAACTCCTTTTACTACTTTAACTCCCCAAATACCCCACAAGACATTTGGATTTTTCACTCTTCACTTTTCTTTTTTCACTTAAACATTATCCCTTTGTCGTGATGTTCCACAAGAACAGTGTGTTGCCTATAATATACCTTCTCCACATTCTCTTAGGCTCTTTCAGCAGTCTGTAAGCCCATTCAAGTCCATGCTCCTGCCACCATATCGGGGCACGTGCCACAGTGCCGGCAAAGAAGTCGAACACTGCGCCTATCGTTCCTACATGGCAGTGTATGTTAAGCTCGTTCCAGTGTGAGTAAGTCCACTTTTCCTGCTTAGGTGCCGTCATACCTATCCACAGCAGGTCGGGGTTAGCTTTGTTTATAGCCTCTATTATTGCGTCGTTGTCTTCTTTGCTGAACTCCGGCTTATATGGCGGCGAATATGTCTCCACTGTTATGTTAGGATAGTCCACGGCAGCCCTTTTCTTTATCAGGCTCAGCACCTTTTCGCTGCTGCCCATAAAGAAACACTTACCGCCCTTGCGGTTCAACTTGTCCATCTCAAACACAAACAGATCCCATCCCGCTATGCGCTCTTTAGGTTGCGACTTAGCTTTCAGCCATTTACAGGCTTTCACTATGCTCACTCCGTCAGGAATAAGCACATCGCCTTTAGTCAGAGCCTCTGCAAACAGTTCATCCTTCAAGGCTGTGTTATACGAATGGGCGTTGATTGTATTTATCAGCAACTTGCCTTCAGGCAACTTGCCCAGTGCGTCCCTACTCTCTTGTATCGTGAGTGTCTTTAGTCTTATCATAATTTTATGGATTTATTCTGATAACGATGCAGCAATAACTCAAATAAATTATTGCCTTTAGTAACAAATAATAGTAATGATATACATTGCGTGATGACAATAAAATTTAAAAAGCGGCGTTTTAAACTTTAAATTAACTTCATCCCACACAAACTTGAAACTCTATCAACGTCTTAAACATCATGAAGAAGTTCGACATCAATAAAGTATATAATGCATATATCGGTCTTAACGCCAAACAGCGCAAAGACCTTATCAGTCAATTAAACTTGCTTGATATACCTGTAACAAAGATTGAAGCTTACACATATCCCGAAGCTCCGGGAATAAAGCATCTTTTCTTTTATCTAAAAGATAACAAACAACCTGCACCTTATTTTCTTTTAGAAGAAAAACAATTAGATAATATTCAAGAATTGATATTATCCTTTTGATTATTTATCACTTTATTATACAACTCTACCATCTGTTTAGCCTTATTATCCCAAGACAGTTCTTTTTGTCTTTGTTTACAGCCGTCTGACAAATTCTGTAAATACTCTCTATTGTTATACAGATAATTTATCTTTTCAGCAAAGTCATCAGCTGATTGTCTAGGATTTGTCAATGGTACTTTCAGCCCAACAGAATCATTAACCGAATCACCCTGTCCGCATACATTAAAACAAAGTACAGGCAATGCATTTCCTATAGCTTCCAATACAACATGTGGAGTTCCTTCTGCTACACTGGTAAAAAAGAACAAATCAGATTTCTGCATTATCTTTTGAACATCATCATGACTAATCTGACCATGCCATACACATTGTTGTTCTACTCCAAGCATTTCTGCTTCTTTTTTGTACATAGAAGTATCACCACTGCCGACAATATGCAGACGGATCTTTTCATTATGTAATTTTGCCAATGTATTTATAGCTATAGAAAGTTGCTTTCTGAAATCCATTTTACCTACCCATAACAAGTCAAATGTATCTTTCTCTTTATACAACTTCGATATACCTGTATGCAAATAGCATCCTGTTTCGTTCAATAGTGGAGAATCAATATCAAAATACTTTGCAAAACTGTTTTTTGACTCTGTTGAAGCCGATATTACATAAGAGGCTTTTCTTACAGCTTTACGAACCCTTAATGAATGTTTCAACTGCAAGCATGTCAGGAAGTTTTTTAGACGAATAAATAGTTTTGCCTTCAAAGATGCACCTTGCAAATAAGCTATCGGGAACTTATCTTTTGCATCCACAGGTCCCCACACAAATGGCTTATCTTCTATTTTCCAAAAATATCCCGGTTCACGAAAGCCTATCATATTCAGTTGATGAACAATGTCTATATGATTCTTTTTTATTATTTCTTCAGCCATCAAATAAGTTTTCCATTGCCATTCTTTGTAATATTTATAGAAACGCCAGTCACCCTGATTCCAGCACATCTTCCTTACTTCGTCAGAAACAGGATTATAATAAAAATGCATATTGTTACCTTGTGGTAGAGTAGGCAAGGCTGCTTCTATCTTATCCTTAAATTCGCCCTCTGTAATGATATGCAACTCACAATCTTTAGCCAAGTTTACACACCAGTTCCACGCCATCCCCGGCTCACTGCCCATATTTGGAGAACAGGCATAGGCATTTATTAATATAGATAACATAATTATAGTTCTGAGTAAATTTTATCCAGCTCACTATTTATTGTTTTAACATTAAATAAGCCATTTACATACTTATCAGTTTCATGTACAATGTTTTTCCTTAGTTCTTCATTAGAAATAAGCATTTCTAATTTCTTAGATAAAGCATCAATATCTCCAACAGGGAAAACAAGTCCGTTTTTTCCGTCACTTACAATATCCGGTATTCCGCCTACAGGAGTAACAACACAAGGTATACCATAAGCCCAGGCATCTAACACACCCATAGGGAAACCTTCTCCGTCACTTGCCAAGCAATATATTGATGCAGTATGAAAAGCATGTTCTTTCTCTTTGCCCGAAACCCAACCTAAGAATTTTATTTGCCTGTCAACGTTCAAATTTTTTGCAGCATCTTTTGCTTTTTCAATTTCACCATTACCGGCAAAAACAACAGTCCAGTCTTTATGTTTATCAGCTATTTTAGCAAAAGCCTTTATCAAATTCATATAGCCTTTGCGTGGTATTATTGTTCCGGCAAACAGAATGTTATGTTCTCTTATGTCATCTCGTCTATTTACTTTTGGACACGGATTATATAAGACTTCAACATTTTCTGTTATATCTAGAGCTTCTTTTAACCATCTTTTCCATTGTTCAGACAAAACTAATATTAGATTTGCTTTAAGAAAAAGCTTTCTATATAGTTCCCGATTGTATGGTTCAAATAAAAATTTCTCATTTGAAGGATGAAAATGCAATATCACTTTTTTACTAGTCCATTTTGCCGGATAAAGAAAAAGCATTTTTCTCTTTGCTGATTGTGTAGTTGCTACATGGATGTGGACAATATCATAAAATGGAAGTAGTAATATATATTCAATTAAAGCTGTAAATAAATACCATAACTTTCTTATTGTATTACCATCTCGATGAGTTTCAATCCATCTGCAATGAAACTTTTTCCATTGCTCACCAGTTTCATGAGCTTTAATAACGGATGTTATACCACCTCGGGTTTTTCGTGAGGTAGCAATAACTAAAACTTTAGTCATGACCGATTAATTTAGATATTTGGTTTTTATATATTAGATTTAAATTTTTAACGTATGCTTCTGGCTTATGGTATTCTTCAATTCTCTTCAAACAATTTTCTGATTTGATTTGAACTTCGTCTTTATGATTTAAGACATACTCTATCGTTTCATATAATCCTTTTGATAATACATAGTAAAATAAATCTTTTTCTTTTTTAGTTCTATGTATTGGATTATTTAATTTATTTACAGGAACATTTATTAACCAACCAACTTTATCATAATTTGTTTCTGTCAAAGCTATTAACGATGTTGATATAACAGGAGTTCCACAAGCTTGACATTCAATAATAGAATATCCGTAAGTATCCATCCATGTTGGTAATAAAGCTACATCCGATTGTTTTATCTTCTCTATAACCTCATTGTTAGGGAGAAATTCATGATACTCTATCCATGATAAATTATCATTAATAAGTTTTTTAGCATCTTCAATATCATGATTAGTCCTAAGATATTTTACCTCGTCTACTCTTAAATCACTTATCAAAATCAATCTAAAATTATACTTTTTTCTTAATTCTGTAAGTACTTGAACTGTTTCTCTTCCTCCTTTTCTAAAATAATCTCGTCCAACATATATAAACGTAAAATCATTTGATTTTTTTGTATAATTTATTTTATCAGTAATTGATTTTACTATTAAATCTTGAGGAGGATAGAGCGTAATTAATTTTTTTTCTATTATTTCTTTGTATTCAGGAAATTGATTTAAAATTTCTAACTGAATATTTCGTGAACATTCACTTAGTGCAAGAAGTCCACGACAATTTGGCAAAGATAAATAATGTAATGCTCTTCTCACATATTGATTGTTTTTTATTGATGATAAATCTGCATTGGGACTTTCTACACATCTTATTACCTCTAATGGCCACGGCACACCTGATTCAACACTTACCACCCAAGGTGTTTTTTTGGAATAATTAATTGTATTAAAGAAGTGATATAAGTCGCAGCCTGTATGTAATATGGCTCTATAATCATAAAACAGCTTTGAAGCTTGTTCTTCTGGTGACATTTTCAGTTTTCCAATTGTTCTTAAAAACCACAAATGTGCATTTCTCCACAAATAGTAATTATAGAAACGTATATCTTTATAAGTTGCATCAGGCAATTTATTTAGAAAAAGCCTTTTAGCTGCATAATTTTTTGACAAAATTCCAATTTTCATAGAACTATTTTTTTATCTTTATTATTTTAGCAGGTATACCGACAACAACAGCATTATCAGGAATATCTTTAGTGACAACAGAATTTGCACCGATGGTAACATTATCACCTATAGTTACAGAACCTATAATTTTGGAATCTATACCTATGTAACAATTGTCACCTATTTTTGTTAAACCTTCATCTTCTGTCTCTGACTTATTACCAAATACAACACCAGGCAACAGCGTACCATTTTTTCCTATTTTTACTTTTGGCCCAATATGAATAAAACCTCCAGTATGATATATCCTGAAACCTGGTCCAACTGTATTTGGATAAATGGTGAAACGAAGTTTAAAGCCTAATCGTTTATATTTCAACCAATGGTATAGAAATAGTATTTTTGAACGTTTAGTATTTTTATAATACTCCACATATCTTAAGTGTTTAATATAATGATATATATACCATACTTCATTATGTAAAATCTTATCTTTTAAAGTAGGCTTTTTATTATCAAAACGTTTTAAGTCTTCAGATAAATAATAAATTAAATCTTGTTTATTTTGTATCATATTCAAAGTTTTATAAAATGTTTTATACCATTAAATGGTACTTTAATATTTTATTAAATTCGAAATATATCGTCTTTAATAAAATTAAACATATATATATGAGCTAGATCTTTAAATATTATTTAAGAAATTATGAATTTTTTTTCCAAATATTGCATAATTAAATTCTTGTTTACCTAAATAAAAGCCATTTGTACCTATTTCTTTTGCTAACTTCTCATTATTAGAAATCCACTTAAAGACATTAGCGAAACCTTGTATACTATAATCACAAATTATTATATTTTTTTTATCCAAAAAATAAGACTTAATTTCACCTACATTATTGCTAATAATAGGACTTCCTGAAGATAGATACTCTGCTATTTTTTGTGAGAATCTAGCCTTATCTTGTTCACTTGAAGGATCTAATGGTATAATTAGACCATGAGCATTAGAATATAAATGTAATAATTCCTTGTAAGGAACCTTACTCCGTACTATAATCTTTTTATTTAAGAGTTCATCTTTATTAAAATATGATTCAATATAAGATATTTGTTCTTTACTTCCACTAAGTATAAGAATTAATAAATGGTCTCCACCATCTGAAACATATTTCTTATAAGCATCAATTATCTTAAAAATTACTCTAAAATAAGCTGCATAGACACAATATAAGAAATATTTTTCTTTAGCCGATGTTACAATTGGCACATGATTATAATCTGCTAATATTGGAACCTTTAAAAAAGGTTTATTAAAATGTTTAATTTTGTTTATAATAAATTCACTTATTGGAAGTATACCATCTGCAAAATATCCAAATGTCTTAGAATATAGCCAAACCAATGGTTTACGCATAGGATGAGTAGTTGTTACAGTAGGGCCCCATTCATGAGATATTACTATAATCTTATAGCCAACTCTTCTAGCAAGAAAACAATATAATAGATAAATATGATAATCCGGTTCAGATAAAATAATAAAGTTTTTACAATCATCCCTGTAATTTGCTATAAGGTCTATATATAATTTTTTTATATTAAATATAAAACTTACTAACTTATGTCCAATTTGAGGATATGTTATTACCACCCCTATTTGTTGAATATCTTTTTGTTCTCTCTTTTTAATTATTTTTGTACCTGTTATTCCATTAAATATAGAACAAATATCTCCTGCCCCAACAAGTCCCTTTGCCATAAATTCTACTTTTGTATTTGACGCCGAGAATTGATAACTATAGTTTTGGGTACAATCAACAAATATAATATTATTTTTCATTTTGTAATTCTTTAATTATTTTACATGGATTGCCAGCAGCAATAACATTAGCAGGTATATCTCTAGTTACTATACTACATGCCCCTATAAGAGAATTTTTTCCTATATGCACACCTTTTAAGACCTTTACTCCATATCCTAGCCAAACGTTATCCTCAATAATAATTTCTTTATCTTTACCAGTACGAATATCATCGGTATGCCAATCAGTATCTGTTATCATTGTATTAGCACCACACCTAACATTATCACCTAATCTAATGTACTTAGCACATCCTATTATAGTACCAGAAAAGCCAGAATTCTTACCAATTTCTATTATTGCGTCCCTTTTTATTGTAGATATCATACATGGTGAATAAATACCTATTAAATTCGAACGTTTTGAAGAATTGAATGTACAATTACTCCCTATTATTATTTTAGTGTTAGGAAGTGTTCGGAATATTGTCTTACCATAAAAATTACATTTACCTAACACTTTTATTCCCCAAATCTTTATCGATATGATATTGATAATAAACCAAAAAAAACTAGATATTTTTTTATTCAAAACATTTATATAATGGGCATAAACAGATATATTCATTACCAATAACAACCTCCTTCCACCTTGTTTAAATTTTTAGGGCGTTCAACCACATTAGGATATACCCAATACTTATTAAATAAATCAGCAAAACGTGTATCGGTCCCATGATAATTTTCTTCCCATCTTTTACCTTTTATTCCAAAAAGAAGTTGTGTTCCTCCTCCTAGATGAATGGATTTCTTTCCTAACGATTTTGCAAATGCTGCTAAAGGTAATCCGTATGCTCCACATCCTACTATCAGCAAATCAAAATCTCGCTTCAAAATCTCATCCTTCATATAATCTAATGCTTCAAACCAATCAGTAAAGTTACTTTTTTCTCCTGCAATAGTTTGCACAGCTTTTATCACTTCAAGATGAAATTTAGGCAAAATATCTTTATTTTCAAATAATTCACCACGATGATTATTATATTGCGATAAAATTGTATCCTTAAAGGGATGAACAACAAGAACTTTCTTATCTTCAAATACTTTCATCCAAGGTTTTTTTGCAAAAAAAGGATACAAACTTTCTAATTGTACCATTTTGCAATCTTTGTTGAATGGAAGAAATTTCTCTGCATATGAGAAGCGTCCACAGACATCCATTAAAGGAATGTCATGAAGATATAATTCTGCAAATCTTTCAATTAGCTGTAAATTTCTTTTAGGGAAGAATCCTGAATACATACACAAGTCGTCTGATAAACGTGGGTAATCCCAAAAAGGTAAACGTGTATTATCCGTTATATAATCCAAACATTTTTTTATATAATTTTTTTTACTATGAACTGTTATATAATTTACCAACACAGCTTGTTCTGTTGTTCCAATTCTACCAACAAAACATGGTTTGTCATCGCTGAATAAATCAGTCAGCAATGTGTTTGTTGTTTCCCATTCTTCATCTTTTGGCCATGGATTACCTATAAAATTAGGATGTACGACCTTTCGATAAATTTTTCTAGCCCCTTTGAGTAAAATTTTCTGTATCATTGATTATTTAATATTTCATTGTAAATTTCAATTGTTCTTAAGGCGTTAGCTTTTCTATCATGGCGTATTAAAGCGCACTTTCGTTCGTTGTTTGAAAGATGCGTAGCAAGTTCTTTTTCTCTGAATATTGAACATACACATTGAGCAAGCATTTCATGCTCTTCAAAACGATAAAGGAGACCTGTATTTCCATGCTCCACCATATTAGGTACTCCACCAACGTATGATGCAACTACTGGTGTTCCAATAAGTTGAGCTTCGCCTAATGAATTTGGAGAATTTTCTATTGATGATGGACAAACAAATACATTTGATGCTTTATACCTATCTGCCATCTGCTGTTCTTCAAGTAATCCGGTGAAAATAAAATGCTCTCTAACATTCAATTTATCCATTAAATGTAGTACATAATTCGCATACGTACCAAAGCGCAATCTATCTCTAATGGACGTCTTGCGCATAAAATCGTTACCTGCCACATAAACTTTTGCATCGGGAAATTCTCGTAAAATATATGGCATAGCTTCAACTATTTTATGAATACCTTTTATAGGCTTCTGCGCCTGACTCAAAAAAATAGAATGTGGTTCACAATCATTAATATTCCAAAGTGTAGAATAAAAAGGAGACCGTAAAGTCTCATTACAGAAATGATATTTTACATTTCTATTTATTGCCCACACATGATCCCTATCCCAATCTGTACGTCCTATAACATGATGTGTAAGGTGTAAATATTCATTCTCCATCTCTCCAGATTTTACCATATTATAAGGTGTTCTAATAAGATGTCCTTTTAACAAATCATATAAGGTTCGATATCTTTTCAATTTTGCAATAGAAATCTGCCCTAAACTATATCTTGCATATGCACCGACTAAACCCTGGATTGAAACAACTATATTATCCGTTCCAACTCCACGCATATATGCTAAACCGTGAGGAAATTCAGTACCATGTATATGTACGATATCAGGATTAAAATCATTATTTACTCGCTGCCAATAATTTTCCAAACTCTTGTTATACTTAGTTTTGTATACACTGAACGGAAGGCAATAATAAGTAACATTATTTATTACTTCTTTTCGATAATTATTCCCATACAATGTGGCCACAGCTAGTTTTATGTTATGGTCTGTTTCAAGTATGGATTGCGCAGAAGACTTCATCCATCCACCTGTGACGGGTGAATTAATACCCAACATATCACATATGTCAGGAAAAAGTATATTTGTAATCCAAAGAACTTTCATGACAAAAATTTAAATAAATAATTATACATCTGATTATCATTTAATAGACGAACACTTTTATTATAGCACAAACTAACTCCCAGCCAAATTATAAGAAATTTCATATCAAATAAAAGCCAACCAAAAGGATATAGTTCTACTAAACTTAGTATTATATAAAAGCCAAAAGCCTTACACAATATATTTTTTGATTTAAATATACCCATAAGAGCAGGATATGCAAGTAAAATAATATACAAAATTGCCATAATATATCCACCTTTGAGCACTAAGTTATAGAAACCTGTTTCAGAACCATATCTCCACCCGTTAAGATAATCTTCACTTAAATTTAATGGATAGTAATATCTACCGTTCAACCCTTTTCCAAATATAAGTTCACAATCGCTCATTTGGGATAATAGAGCTTTATCTACACCACTTCTAGTATCTTCAACGCCTCGTTCTCTAATAAATGAAAATTGTTGAGAAGTTTGAAAAAGATAAAGCCCGATTATTAAGATAAAAAAGAATATAACACACATAAATATTTTTTTCCAACCTCTAATTACTTTTATTAGAAAATAAATATTAAATAAAAATAAAGTCGCAATTATAAAGGTACCACCTCGACGTGCTGCAATAGCATTAATAAATAGAGATAATAATAAAGCTAGTGAATTAATAATCCAAATTTTATTTTTTATATACCTTTTGCATAACACAGTAAATGCAAAAGGTATATAAATATTCGCAAAAGATGAACCAAATCCATAATCTCCTTCAAATCCTTTTGCCAATGATAAAGAAATGTTTAATATTTGCCTATAAAAAATAATTAAAACTATTATTGATATTATTGAAACTATTATTGAATATCTAATAAACAAACTTAAATCATAATACTTATATGGAATTAATACGACTAATGGCATTAAATATGGTAATATATAATAAGGGCTGAAAAAATGGTAATTAATTAGTCCATATATACTTATCCATTGATAATTATAATCAATCATATACCCCCTTATTATCATAATGACACATATTAAAAGATACAATACAAATAAACTTTTATATATTCCTCTAAAAGGTATTCTTAGTTCATGTCTATTTAATAATGCGACAAAACCTTTAATTATAAATATCCATCCTATCAAACATACAAAAGCCTGCATTATCTGATTATTTGTAATTGCAACAACAATCTGTCCTAATAAATGGAAAAAAAATCCTTTGACAATACAATTAAAAGGATTTATATATACTTTTTTTTCTATCATTATTACCTGTATTCTAATAATTTTATTTTTTCAATATAGTTTTTCATATAAACAGATTGGCATGAGGTCTTTTTAAAAAGTATAAAGTTATCATGACCTATTTTATCTAAATAGCCTTCATTTTTTAATTTGAACACTTTTTTTATTTGTTCAACAGCCGAGTTTATATCATCATAGTCATAATAAAATAAGCCCGTATTTGGAACATAGTCAATAAATTGCTTATTTCCTCCAGTTCTAGTTAAAATTACAGGCTTCCCACTTTTCAAGACTTCTAATAAGATTAAATCGTAATATGTTTCTTTATTTGGCAAGATAAACACATCTATATCATGAAGTAAGTCATAAGTATTAACCCATCCTAATTCATGCCAACGGAAATCATCTAAGCCATATAATGGACCTTCCTTACCTCCAATATAGAAATGAATATTACTAATTTCTTTCCAAACTTCTATAGCAATTTTCTTTAACTTGTCATAACCCTTTATTTCATTATGTCTTCCAATATAACAAACATTCAAATCATCAATCTTATTTTTTATAAACTTTGAATATTTTTTTTCAGTACTAATATCAGTGATTGCCGTTGGTACATAAAAGAATTTCTTGTTTAATTTGACAAATGCCTTTTTATAAAGAATACTGACATTAGTATAAACTTCACTAGAATATTTTGACGGAAACATTATATAATCAACATATTCAAATGCCTTAATTTCTCTTTTTATAAATATATTTCTAATTAAATTAGATTGTAAAATATATAATTTTTTACCACTATTATGAATAACTTCATCAATTAGTGGTTCTGGAGTATGCGTCGTCAAAATTATTTTTGCATTAGTTTTTTCTAAAGATCTATGATATTTAAGTACTTCACTAAGCCAATGGAAATGTACATAATCAAATCTATTTATAAGTTTAATTTCAGTAGGATTCAACTTCTTTGATCTAAAAAAGACCGAAAACAATGTATAAATAAATTTCAGTGACGAATGTCTAAAAAATATTTTACTTATCCAATTATCCTCTTTAATAATATTTTCCTTACTTGTATTATCTTTTTCTATTATATCCGAATAAAAATAAACCTCATCACTAGAATTATTTTTTAAATATTCATGGATATTATAAAGATATCCTGAAGGCCCCCCCGTATTCAACAAACGAGTATCTTTATCCCAAATTAAAATTTTCATATTAATCAACGATTATTTAACTTTGTCCTATTAATAATAAATTTAATTATTTTTATAAAGAATAAAAATATAGAAAATTACATAAAGATCAATTTTATATATTAATATACACGTATAAAAACAAGAACATTTATTTTAACACTTCCATAAATACTTTATTGTTTAAAATTTATACATTAAATATTAATACTTTTTCTATTATCGGTGCCATATCATAGTATTTATATTCAGCTAGTCGTCCTCCAAATATCACATCTTTTTCATTTTTAGATTTTTCACGATATTTGTCTGCAAGTTTGTTGTTTCGTTTATCATTAACAGGATAATACGGCTCCATACCTTGCTGCCATTCAGTAGAATATTCTTTTGATATAACAGTCTTTGAACAATTATAAACTTCTTGTCCGAACATTTCAAAATGTTTGTGTTCTATAACACGTGTATAAGGCACTTCACGTTCTGTATAGTTTACAACAGCATTGCCTTGATAGTTTGCAGTATCGAGAATTTCTGTTTCAAATTTAACCGTGCGATATTCAAGTTTGCCGTAGCAGTAATCAAAATATTCATCTATTGCACCGGTATAAACAAGTTTGTCTGCAATATCACGCCATGTACCTTTCAAAGTTGAAAAGTCTACTCCTGTACGCGTTTCTATCCCGTCAAGAAGACTATCTATCAGTTTATTATATCCGCCAATGGGTATTCCCTGATATTTGTCATTGAAATAATTGTTATCAAATACAAGCCTTACAGGAAGTCGCTTTATAATGAATGCTGGCAGCTCTGTACATTTACGTCCCCACTGTTTTTCGGTATAACCCTTTATCAGTCGTTCATATATGTCTGTACCAATAAGTGTCTTAGCCTGCTCTTCGAGATTTCTCGGCTCTGTAACGCCATCCGCTTTCATCTTAGCAACAGCTTCAGCCTTCTGCTCTTCAATCTTAGCCATTGCTTCATCAGGAGTAGTTACTCCCCACATCTGATAGAAGGTATTCATATTAAAAGGCAGATTATATAACTTACCTTTATAATTGGCTACAGGTGAGTTCGTATAACGGTTAAATTCTACAATGCTATTTACAAAGTCCCATACCTGCTTATTGTTTGTATGAAATATATGGGCACCATATCTGTGTACATTTATGCCCTCAATAGTATCACAATATACATTGCCACCTAAATGTGACCGTTTATCAATAACAAGGCAATGTTTTCCTTTCTGTTTTGCCAAATATGCAAATGTGGCTCCAAATAGACCGGAACCGACAATAAGATAATCGTACTTCATAATTTATTTTTTTATTTTTGATGTGATGGTGCTTATAATTATTTTACTAATAGGATCGTGTAATGCTGTTAGGCATATTGCATATACCAATACTCCAACTAAAAACATTGATATCAGTGTAGTAATGTTACTGTAATTCTGCTCAGCAATTATAAATAATACAATGCCCATTAAGATGCCAGATATCAAATAGTTCAAGTGCTGACGTTTTATTAACTTTATTGGTATATATTTTTTTCCAATAATATACATTGAAAAAGTAACAACAAATTCTGTCAATGCAAAGGCTATTGCTGTACCATAATGTCCATAATTAGGTATCAGCAGGATATTGGCAATTATGTTTGTTATAGCACCGAGGAAAGTACATAGAATTACTATGTTAATTTTTCCCATTGGATATAAAATTTGCATTCCCATAACACCTGAGATACCGATTGAGATAATATTTATGGCAACAATCTGTGATGCTAAAATTGCAGGATAGAAGTTATCACCACTAAGTAAAAATACTGCGCTTTTACTTGTAAAAATAAGTCCTATCGCAAGTGGTATGGATATTGCTATAATAAAATCATACGCCTGCTGTACTACGTTTCTAAATTCATCCATTTTATTCTCAGCAATCAAGTTTGAGGCCCTGGGCATCACAACAGAACCCAATGAACTAGAAATGCTCATCATCATATACATCAACTTGGTAGCAGCCGTAAAATATCCAACAGCTGCGACATCCTTTAAAAAGCCCAAAAGGACAGTATTTAACTGCAAATATATACTTGTTATTACATTAAATGCAAATATATGTATTGCTGGCTTTAAGTGACGTAAAGGATGTAAATTGTGAATATCTATTATCTTCCTATTAACATACTTACGCAAACGAATAAAATTAAAGATATTACCTCCTAATACTCCAAAAACTGTATATGCACCATACCATAAGATATCATCTTTTGTTTTGACTAAAAGAAATAGCAGGACTATAGAAATAATCTTTACTACAAGTCCACGAATTGCAACATATTTAAAGTCTTCTATACCCTGATAAAACCATTCACATCCTATTGCTGTAAAGAAAATTGTTGCACTTAATATCAGAAATAATGGTATGTCAGTCTGTACATCAGACACTGTCATACATATTATTGCAACGGCAACATATCCTATAATTGTCAACATTGCATGTAACAATAATATTTCAACTGTTGTAGTTGACATTTTTACAGCGTCATTCCTTACCTTAGCAACTTCACGAATAGCATACATTGGAATGCCAAGACAGGTAAACAGGCTTATATATGATATAATGGAGCTAAAGAATTGAACCTGTCCAATTCCGTCTGCCATCATTATTCGTGATGCATACGGAAAAGTTATTAAAGGAAAGAGCAGTTGGGATACTGAATTTAGAAGATTAAATATATAGTTGGACTTGATCGATTTTGACATACTTATGAATATAAATTTATTTTTTCCTGTATAAAACTTAATTAAATAAATACTAATATCAAAAACACATTATCTATATAACATCCATATTCAAAACTTCTAAAATTAATAAATTATTTTTTCTCATATATATAGGATACAGACGTGAACCGCTGCCACTGGCTAATACAATTCCTTTCATAATATGTTATTTATTGTGTCGATTTACGAGGTAAAACTCAGTGAGTTTTGAGTTGAAAATAAGTGAGTTTTTAAGTGAAAAACCATAATTTAATTCATAATTCATAAAGCATAATTCATAATTGATTGGCGATTGGGTTGCGATTAGGTTGCACCAGGAACGATAACCGCAAGACCATTGGATTTTTCACTTTTCTTTTTTCTTTTTTCACTTAAAAAGGATGTCACTTTTTTGGTCGTTATATAACATAAATTGTCCTGTATAAGAGCGTCTTTTTTTTGAAAATAAAAAAAAGACGGTAATTAAACTTTA
>ERZ779951.78-NODE-78-length-22364-cov-2.42978_pt1 | contig 22364 bp, 19 predicted proteins | sample MGYA00511584_ERZ779951 | MGnify/ENA primary metagenome ERZ779951 (study PRJEB29588, sample SAMEA2149539) | human gut metagenome | biome: human gut; feature: human-associated habitat; material: faeces | place: Denmark | collected 2008/2010 ... | reverse complement strand
TGTGCTCTCGGTTGAAAACACCCGATACATGGGGTGTTATCAGTTACCTTTTATCGGTAAAATCGCTTTTCTTAGAAAAAAACAAAGAATTATTTGGTTTATAAAATAAACTACTTTATATTTGTAAAGCAAAAAGAATAGGAATAAACGCGCGGATTTCTATTTTTTTTGTAACTATGGTTTATAAAATAAACTACTTTACTATCTTAAAATTCTAAGGAATATGGAAGAAAAGAAATTTACGGAAAAAGAAAGTCTGGAATTGATTTCCCAGATGATTCAGGTGACGAAGGAAAATCTGGAGCGGGGTAGCGGCAATGTCTTTCTGGTGTACGGATATGCTGCGGTAGTACTTTCGGTAGTGGTGTATGCAGCCGTGAATCTCACGGGCAGGCCGCTGTGGAATGCCTTGTGGTTTTTGATGTTTGTTCCCGCCATCGTCATGAAAATACTTCAGGCTCGTAAGAAACCTTCTGTAGTAACGCACATGGATAAGATGATAGCTCATACATGGTGCATCGTAGGATCGTTGTTCGGACTGACTGTTGTGGTCATGATACTGATAGGGCTGGTGATTGGTTCGTGCCATTTTGGCCTGATGCTCCCGTTGTGCTTGTTGTATGCCGGTATAGGCACTTCCATTACCGGTCTTATTGTTCGAGTTCCGGCCTTGGTATATTCACCTCTTGTCGCCTTTGTGGTTGCTGTTTATATGCTGATGATACTGACCAACGGCGGAAGTGTGGCTCCGGAATGGAATCTTTATTTCGGCTTTTCTTTCTTGCTGATGATGGTGATACCGGGACATTTGTTGAATAAAAAAGCTGCTGCTTATGCTTGCTGAACTGGATCCGTTGATACACTCGCAACTGCGCCTGGCAATTATGTCTATCTTGCTCTCGGTGGATGAGGCCGATTTTGTATACCTGAAGGAGAAGACGGAATCTACTGCTGGCAATCTTAGTGTACAACTTGACAAGTTGAGCAAGGCAGGATATATTCAGGTGGAGAAAGAGTTTGTGGGGAAGAAAACTCGCACATCGTGCCGGATAACGGAAACGGGAAGAAAGGCGATGGAAGCGTATGTGAAGGCACTGAAGACTTATCTGGATTTGTAGGATAAGAGAAATGTGACGAAAAGGAGGAAAAAGGAAAGTTCAGTATGCAAGTTCAAGGAAAAGGAGCAATTTATTTATATTCGTGTCCGGTAAATCTATATAAATAGTTGCTTGTTGGTATTGTCCTTGTTGAGAGACTACATCGTTGAAACTTTTGGATAATTGGTTGTATATCATTGTTCTATGAGAAAATTAAATACTCTTACCAAACAGGATAATTGATTGATAAGCCAATCCGTCCTGATCTGTAATAAAAAAGGTTCTATCATCCCCTGGCGGGAAAATGATAGAACCTTCTTTTATTTATTTCTGTAATCTGCGATTAGAAACCAGCCAGGCTGACAATCTTGTCGACAGCTGCGTTCAGTCCGTCCGGATTCTTACCGCCGGCAGTTGCAAAATGAGGCTGACCGCCACCGCCACCCTGAATCAGTTTAGCAGCTTCGCGAACCAGTTGTCCGGCATTCAGTCCGGCCTTAACCTGATCGTCGCTCATGGTTACGGTAAGCAACGGCTTGTTTTCGAATACGCTACCGATTACAACGAACAAGTTTTCGGGGAACTGTCCCTTCAACTGGAAGGCAATGTTCTTCACGGCATCAGCAGGCATCGGGAGTACGCTCTTGATGACTTTCACACCGTTGATTTCTTTTGCACCTTCAATCAGCTTGTTCTTTACAGTAGCTTCTTTTTCTTTCATGAATTCTTCTACCTGTTTCTTCAAGCCGGCATTTTCTTCGATGTATTTCGAGATGGCAGCTTTCAGGTCGGGAGCGTTGTTGAACAACGATTTCAGGTCGTTGAATGTATCTTGTACGGTATCGAACATTTCTTCTACCTTGGCACCTGTAACAGCTTCTATACGGCGGACACCGGCAGCTACAGAGCTTTCAGAAAGAATCTTCACCATACCAATCTTTCCGGTAGCCGATACGTGAGTACCACCACAGAATTCGATAGACGAACCGAACTGTACGACACGTACTTCATCGCCGTACTTTTCGCCGAACAAGGCAATCGCACCCAGTTCTTTTGCCTTTTCGATAGGCAGGTTACGGTATTCTGTCAAAGGAATATCTTCGCGGATCTTGGCATTTACCAGATGTTCTACCTCGCGAAGCTGTTCCGGAGTTACTTTCTGGAAGTGAGAGAAGTCGAAACGCAATGAATCAGGAGTTACCAAAGAACCCTTCTGTTCTACGTGAGTTCCCAGTACCTGACGCAATGCTTCGTCCAGCAAGTGAGTACAAGAGTGGTTGGCTGCACAAGCTGCACGCTTGTCGGTATCTACACATGCCATCATCGGAGCATCCAGGTGTTCCGGAAGTTTCTTGGCAATGTGGATAGGAAGATTGTTTTCTTTCTTGGTATCGATGATGTCGATGGTTTCGAATTCGCTTACCAGTACGCCGGTATCACCTACCTGACCACCACTTTCTGCGTAGAACGGAGTTTCGCTCAGTACAATCTGGTAGAGAGTCTGGTTCTTCTGTTTAATCTGACGGTAACGCAGAATGCTGGTTTCGTATTCTGTATAGTCGTAACCCACGAAATGAGTTTCGCCTTCCTTCAGTGTAACCCAGTCGCCTGTTTCTACGGCAGCAGCGTTACGTGCACGCTGTTTCTGCTTCTGCATTTCAGCTTCGAAGCCTTTCACATCGGCAGTCAGACCGTTTTCACGCAAAATCAGTTCGGTCAGGTCGAACGGGAATCCGAAAGTATCGTACAGTGTAAATGCGTCTACACCGCTGATTTCAGTCTTGCCGGCAGCTTTGGCTTCAGCCATTGTCTTATCGAGCAGGCGGATACCGGTTTCCAGAGTGCGGAGGAATGATTCTTCTTCTTCCTTCATAACTTTCTCAATCAAGGCCTGCTGAGCTTTCAGTTCAGGATAAGCACCGCCCATATTTTCGATCAGTACCGGAACCAGCTTGTACATGAAGGCCTGCTTCTGTCCGAGGAAGGTATAAGCGTAGCGAACGGCACGACGCAGGATTCGGCGGATTACGTAACCAGCCTTTGCATTCGATGGCAGCTGTCCGTCGGTGATAGAGAAGGCGATGGTACGGATGTGGTCGGCTACCACACGCATAGCTACGTCTACTTTTTCGTCTTCACCATACTTCTTGCCCGACAAATCACCGATAGCCTTGATGATAGGCTGGAAAACGTCGGTATCGTAGTTGGATGTCTTGCCCTGCAAGGTACGTACCAGACGTTCGAATCCCATACCGGTATCGATTACTTTTGCTGGAAGTGGTTCCAGTGTTCCGTCAGCCTTGCGGTTGTACTGCATGAACACCAGGTTCCAGATTTCGATAACCTGCGGATGATCTTTGTTAACCAGTTCACGTCCCGGAACAGCAGCCTTTTCTTCTGCCGAACGCGAGTCGATGTGGATTTCAGAACACGGGCCGCAAGGACCTGTATCACCCATTTCCCAGAAGTTATCGTGCTTGTTGCCGTTGATGATATGATCTTCGGGGAAATACTGAGCCCAGTATCCGGCAGCTTCATCGTCGCGGGCAAGTCCTTCCTCAGGGCTTCCTTCGAATACGGTTACATACAAATCTTTCGGATCGAGTTTCAATACCTTTACCAGATATTCGTATGCCCATCCGATAACTTCTTTCTTGAAGTAGTCGCCGAAAGACCAGTTACCCAGCATTTCGAACATGGTATGATGGTATGTATCGTGACCTACTTCTTCTAGGTCGTTATGTTTTCCACTCACACGCAAGCACTTCTGTGAGTCGGTTACACGTTTGTATTTCGCAGGATGATTGCCCAGAATAATATCTTTAAACTGGTTCATACCTGCATTGGTGAACATCAATGTCGGGTCGTCTTTGATGACCATCGGTGCTGAAGGCACGATCTGATGTCCTTTCGACTCAAAGAATTTTACAAATGAGTCGCGGATTTCGTTTGCTGTCAACATAATGCTTATAATGTCTTGTAGTTAATATTCTCAAAATTGATTTGCAAAGATAATCGGTTTTATTATTTTTGTCCGTATGTTTGATGCAAAAACTTGATGTGTTGCGTCTTAAATTTTTTCAAAACAAGATTTGAATGCGGAAAGTCTATTATATTTATAATCCGAAAACGCGTACATACGACCGTATTTATCCCACTATGCGCCAGCGGGCGATGAGCTACCTGAGGCGTTTGTTTGTGGGGATGGGACTGGGTGCCGGATGCTTTATCATCTTGTTGCTTATCTTCGGTTCTCCTTCGGAAAAGGATCTTCGTGTGGAAAATTCGCGTTTGCTTTCACAGTATCATATTTTGTCTACCCGTCTGGATGAGGCGCTTGACGTAATGCAGCAGCTTCAGCAGCGTGACGACAACCTTTACCGGGTGATCATGCAGGCAGATCCTGTAGCGGATGCCTTGCGTTCTGCCAGTTATGGCAAGACGAATCGTTACGAGGACTTGATGGATATGGCAAATGCAAAGTTGGTTGTGAATACTACTCAGAAGATGGACTTGCTTTCACGCCAGATATATATGCAGTCGAAATCGTTTGATGAGGTGGTGGACTTGTGCAAGAAACAGGATGATATGCTGGCGTGTATTCCTGCCATCCAGCCGGTTGCCAATAAAGATTTGAAGCAGACGGCATCGGGATATGGAAATCGTATCGATCCTATTTATAAAACAGTGAAGTTTCATGCGGGCATGGACTTCTCTGCCAACGTAGGTACGCCGGTGTATGCCACGGGAAACGGTACGGTGCAGAAGGCTGGCTGGGAAGGATTGTACGGCAACTGTATCGTGATAAATCATGGTTTTGGCTATGTAACCCGTTATGCTCATCTAAGTAAGATTGATGTAAGAGTAGGACAGAAGGTCGTACGTGGAGAAACGATAGGTAAAGTAGGAACTACAGGGAAGAGTACCGGACCGCATTTGCACTACGAGGTTCATCTGAAAGGGCAGATCATGAATCCGGTGAACTATTATTTCATGGATCTAGATGCGGATGATTATGATAAGATGATTCAGATTGCCGCTAATCACGGTAAGGTATTCGATTAATGTTGCAAATAAAAAAGGACAAATCATGGCTTTAAAGACTGATAAGGAACTGAAATTATATTATTCCATTCGTGAGGTAGCGGAAATGTTTGATGTCAACGAATCTCTTTTACGCTATTGGGAGAAAGAGTTTCCTATGATTGCTCCCAAGAAGGCAGGAGGGAATATCCGCCAATATACAAAGGAAGATATCGAGAACATTCGTCTGGTGTATCACTTGGTAAAGGAAAAGGGTATGACACTTGCCGGAGCTAAGCAGCGCTTGAAACAGAATAAGGAGGGGGTTCGCGATACGGCTGAAATTATTGACCGCTTGCGTCGTATCAGAGAGGACTTGCTCAGTATGCGGAAAGAACTGGATTATCTTACCTGACACTGCCGGTATGAGTTGCTTTTGTTTGTAAGATGGATATTATTTGTAAGTCGCAAATGATCCTTTAGGTATTGTTTGCCTAACCCTATCCGACTGAATCTGAATGAAATCTTGTTCCCGATTGGTACAAACGAATGCGTATTGCTAAAAATGGCATATAAAAAGAATAGTTGATTCTCTTTTTATATGCCATTTCTTATGTTTTGTTAGAGCTGTTTCAATCGGTTATAACCAATAGCTGATGTTATATATTCTTTAATCGGCTATCGTATCTTCGAAATTCTCAATACGAGTTACTTTCTTTATCTGTTCTATCTTTTTCAGATTGGTACAAATGGTGTTTACATCGTCCACATCGTGTACATAAAGTTGTATGCGTCCTTCGAAGATACCGTCGTTCGATTCAATATTCAACTTATGGATGTTCACATTGAGTTGCTGTGAAATGATTTGTGTCACCTGATTTAATACTCCGATGCCGTCAATTCCTTTGATATAGACGTTGACAGGGAAGTTCAGTGCCTTGCCCGTTTCCCATTCCACGGCGAGCAACCGGTTGCCGAAGCTGGTCTTCAGTTGGGCTGCTATCGGACACTGGCGTTTGTGAATGACGATACGGTTATTGTCGTCGATGTAACCAAGTACATCGTCGCCCGGGATAGGCTTACAGCAATCGGCAAGAATATAGTTCTTTTGAATAGCATCGGGAGTGAGCTTGATGATTTTCTTCTTGTCGATGTTCAGGGTAGCCTGTTCTGTCTGCTTCTCTTCCTGTTTGTTTTTGTTGTTTCCTCCGAAAGCAAAGCTGATATACTTTTTCCAGTTGGTTGGCGACGGCTTTTCCTTCAGTTCGTTTTTGTCGGCTTCGCCCAGCGTGAAAACTCCCTGACCGATGTTCTGAGTCAGTTCGTCGTAATTCTTTACATGATGCAGGTTGCAGAGCTTTTTGATATTCTCATCGCTGGCAGGCAGATTCTCCTGATTAAAGAAATCGGTAAGCATGTCTTCACCTTTCTGCTGCATCTCCTTCTTTTCACGCTTCAGGATAGCCAGTATTTTAGCTTTGGCTTTGGCGGTAGTAGCAAAATTAATCCACGAAGGCTGTACCTTCTGCGACTTGGATGTAAGGACCTCTACCTGATCACCGCTTTGCAGTTTGTGGCTTAGCGGAACCAGTTTATGATTGACTTTTGCTCCGATACAGTGGCTCCCCAGGAATGTATGGATAGAAAAGGCAAAATCGAGTGCCGTACAGTTTTGTGGCATGGTCTTGATTTCCCCTTTCGGTGTGAAGACAAATATCTCGGATGCAAACAAGTTCAGTTTGATGGTATCGAGGAAATCGAGCGCATCCGGCTGCGGATCGTCCAGAATTTCCTTAATGGTTTTCAGCCATTTACTCAGTTCGCCTTCATCTTCGCTGCCTCCTCCTTCTTTATATTTCCAGTGAGCGGCAAATCCCTGTTCGGCGACGTCGTTCATACGTTCGCTTCTTATCTGTACTTCAATCCATTGTCCTTTGTTGCTCATCAGTGTGACGTGCAGTGCCTGATAGCCGTTGGCTTTCGGGTGACTTACCCAGTCGCGCAGACGGTCGGGGTGCGGTTTGTATATTTTCGAGATAGCTACATAAATATCGAAGCAATCATTCAGTTCCTCTTCCTCATTTCGTGGAGTAAAGATGATACGTACGGCAAGAATATCATAAATCTCTTCGAACGTGATATGCTTGGTCTGCATCTTGTTCCAGATGGAATAAGGCGATTTTACACGTGCCAGAATACGATAAGGAATACCCATTTTATCCAGTTGTGCACGGATAGGAGCTGTAAATTCGGTGAAAACACTTTCACGCTCTGCCTGAGTAGCCTGTAATTTGTCTTGTATTTCTTTGTAGGTTTCCGGATGCTCGTATTTGAAGCTCAAATCTTCCAGTTCGGTCTTGATACGGTTCAGCCCCAGACGGTTGGCCAGAGGAGCATAGATATAAAGGGTTTCACCTGCAATTTTATACTGTTTGCTGGGGAGCATGGAGCCGAGTGTACGCATGTTGTGCAGGCGGTCGGCTATCTTTATCAGGATAACCCGGATGTCATCGTTCATTGTGAGCAAGAGCTTCTTGAAGTTCTCTGCCTGCGCGGAGGCGCGGTCGCCGAAGATACCTCCGGAGATTTTTGTCAGCCCGTCGACGATTTGTGCTATTTTCGGGCCGAACAGATTTTCAATATCTTCTACTGTATAGTCCGTATCTTCTACCACGTCGTGCAGTAAAGCCGAACAGATGGAAGTCGATCCTAAGCCTATTTCTACGCACGCAATACGTGCTACGGCAATAGGATGCAGTATATAGGGTTCACCCGAACGACGTCGGACACCTTTATGTGCTTGCTTGGCAAAATTAAAAGCTTTCGTGATTATTTCTACTTTTTTGCGGTGCTTGCTTTCCAGGTATCGATCTAAAAGTTCTTGAAAGGCATCATTTATCTGCTTTTCATCGGTTTGCTCTTGTGTAAGTTTATCATCCGTCATTATATTCCTCCCTTAATATAATTGCAAAAATAAAGAAAATAAAGAATTTTACAAGTAGAATCAAGTTTTTTCTTAGGGTATTGTTTGAAAAGTTAAGCCTGAAAACAAAAAAACTCTCGGCTAGTCTTTGTGGATAACCGAGAGCTTTTCTATGAGATTATGGGTGTAAAATATGAGGTCTATCGGATACGTAATGATTGTCCGGCGCGTATATTGCTTCCTTTGATTCCGTTTAACCGGCGTAATTGTGCTACACTTACACCGTATTTGGCTGCAATACCTCCCAGAGTTTCACCGTTTCTGATTCTGTGGTAGACGGCTTTTCCCGATTTGGCAGACGATTTAACGGCGGCAACTTCTACTTTACTGCGCCGAGTCTGGTAGACTTCCGGTTTGTAATTGTATATGCTGTCTTCGTTATCGATAAAGCAGCTCATCATTTTGTTGGAGAGACGTAAAGCATAAGGCTTTTCATTTCCGGGAATGATGTCTTTTTTAAATTCCGGATTCAGTGCACGAAGTTCGTCAATATTCGTATTGCATACTGCGGCAATCTGCTGAAGATTCAACGGACGCGATATGTGAATGGTATCAGTTCCTTCCGGCATTTTCATTTCCAGTGGGCTGATATTGTGTTCACAATAGTACGTCATAATGTAGTTTGCAGCGATAAATGCCGGTACGTATCCTCTGGTTTCTTTGGGAAGATAATTGTACAGTTTCCAGAAATCCTTTTCTCCATCGGCACGGCGGATGGCTTTGTTTATTGTACCCGGACCGCAATTATAGGCAGCAAGTACCAGATTCCAGTCGTGATAAATGTCGTATAAGTCTTTCAGATAGCGTGCGGCAGCGCGAGTCGACTTGATCGGGTCACGGCGTTCGTCTATCAGGCTGGTTACTTGCAGGCCATAGATTTTACCCGTTGCCAGCATGAACTGCCATAAGCCCACAGCTCCCTGACGGGAAGTGGCCATCGGATTCAGGGCCGATTCGATGACAGGAAGATACTTCAGCTCCAGCGGAAGGTCGTACAAATCGAGTGCTTCTTCGAATATAGGCATGTAAAAATTGTTGGCACTCAGCATGAATGCAACCTTCTGACGTAAGCGGGTAGCATACATGTCGATAAATTTTCGTACCACTTCGTTGTACGGCATTTCGATGATAGCCGGAATACGTTGCAACCGGTCGATATAGATAGAGTCGCTGACTTCTGGATTAGCGGAAGTTGCGGTACAGTTTTCTCCCAAATTGATATAGTTTTTCGAAATCCAGTCCAGATACAGACTGTCTGTTTCGGAAAGCATACCTTCGGGCAAGTCGAAACTCTCTTCTACGCCAGAGCTTGAACGGACAACAATGCTCTGTTCCGTTTTTTGGGCAAAGAGATTCGAAAAGCTAAGGAAGGCAAGTATGCCAATACATAGTTTCTTCATATTTTAAAATTTAATACTGCATTGCAAGCCTATTCCTTGTGGCAGCTTGCGGTATGCATCGTTAAATATTGTAGGTTCCAGTGTCATTCCCAGATCGTTCGATATATCGAAGTTCGACAGTTCGGCATCTACATACGCGTCGATGACCGACAACAGATATACTGCGATAAAAGAGATTATACTTAAATCTCGCTGACGGCGGAAAACGTCCTTTCGTTTTCGGAACAACTCCTGATAATAATCAAGTCTGTTTTGTACGTCTTGCTTGGTTAATCCGGCCCTAAGGAAATTCATGTAACTGTCGTTATTTGGATTATCGCTCATAATATCCTGATATGCCTGTGTGTAATCCTTATACATTTTACTGTTCCAGGTCAATGCATAGGTACATCCTGCGAAACCTCCATAAATGATTGGCAGTTTCCAGTACTTCCGGTTGTATATCTGACCTGCACCGGGTATGGCAAGTGACAGCCAGATAGAGTTGTTCGGTATAGGAAGCCACTTCTTCTTTTCCTTGATGGCCTGAGGTTTTCGGCTTTGCAGCGAGTCACTCTGCCGCATGAGCATGGCAGTATCCACCGGAGCTTCCAGTTCTTCGATGCGCTGCTGGCGTATATTCAGCGTATCGAGTAAGGCAAGACTGTCGGCTACGTTTTGCGCACGTATCGAGTCGGCGGTCAGTATGCCTTTCCGGTGCTTGAGTGCACGTTGTGCATATCCCTCTGTACTTCCTCCCCATACCAGACAGAAAAGCAGTACGATATATACTATATATGTAAACGGTCGTTGTCTCAAGACTTGTTCTTTTTATTCTTTTGGTTTCAATGAGTCCAGTATCTCCATGATTCTTTCCAGATCGGCTTCGTTGTTGAAGGGGATACTGATTTTACCTTTTCCTTTGTTGCTGCACGACAGCTGTACCTTGGTACCGAAGAATGTACACAGATGATTCTGCAACATGGTATATTCTTCGGACAGTTTGGCGCCTTTGGGAGCTATTTTCTTGCCTCCCGATTCCACGCTTTCACCCGCGGACAATGCCTTTACTATTTCTTCTACCTTGCGTACGGAATACCCTTGCGCAATGATTTCGTTGAAAATACGTATCTGTGTCTTTGGGTCGTCCAGCGCAAGCAAGGCACGTGCATGCCCCATGTCTATTTCTTTATTCTTCAGTGCAACCTGTATTGTAGCAGGAAGTTTGAGCAGTCGTAGGTAGTTGGCGATGGTAGTACGCTTTTTCCCCACCCGTTCGCTCAGGCGTTCCTGAGTCAGTTCGTATTGTTCGATGAGATGCTGATAGGCGAGTGCGATCTCCAGCGAGTTCAAGTCTTCACGCTGAATGTTCTCTATCAGCGCCATTTCCATCATGTTCTCATCGTCGGCAGTACGGATATAAGCAGGGATGGTACTCAGTCCTGCCAGAATAGAGGCACGGTAACGTCGTTCTCCTGCTATAATCTGATATGAATCCTCATTCAGCTTGCGTAAGGTAATAGGTTGTATGATGCCGATTTCAGCTATTGAGTCGGCAAGTTCTTGCAGGGCAATCGGATCAAATTCCCGTCGCGGCTGGTTCGGGTTGACGGATATCTTGCTCAGTTCCACTTCGTTGATAGAAGAAGAGCCCGAAGTCCTTACCTCGTCATTGGTAGAAATCAGCGCGTCGAGTCCTCTGCCCAGTGCAAATTTTTTCTGTACGGCCATATTTGTTTATTCTTTCAGCTTTTATGCTTCTTTGTTCTTGTTTATAATTTCGTTTGCCAGAGCCAGGTGATTCTTGGCACCCGTAGAATCTGCATCGTACAAGATGGCAGGTATTCCGTGACTGGGAGCTTCACTCAGCTTGACGTTTCGCTGGATAATGGTTTTGAACACCAGTTCCTGAAAATGACGCTTAACCTCGTCGTATATCTGGTTGGCCAGACGCAGACGTGAGTCGAACATCGTGAGCAGGAATCCTTCTATTTCCAGCGAAGGATTTAGTTTTGTCTTGATTATCTTGATGGTGTTCAGCAGTTTACTGATACCTTCCAGTGCAAAGTACTCGCATTGTACCGGAATGATGACCGAGTCGGCAGCCGTCAGGGCATTGATGGTAATCAGTCCCAGCGACGGTGAACAGTCTATCAGGATATAATCGTATTCATTTTTCATCGGCTCCAAGGCCTTTTTCATAATCTTCTCACGGTTTTCCAGGTTCAGCATTTCAATTTCTGCTCCCACGAGGTCGATGTGAGAAGGAATAATGTCTAATCCGTCAATATCGGTTGTGTAAATAGCTTCCCTGATGTCTGTCTGGTTGATAAGGCATTCGTAAATAGAACAGTCAATGTCCTTTAAATCAACCCCCAGACCGGATGAAGCATTTGCCTGCGGATCAGCGTCGACTACCAGCACTTTCTTCTCGAGAGTGGCTAATGATGCAGCCAGGTTAATGGTTGTCGTAGTCTTACCCACGCCACCTTTTTGGTTGGCTAAAGCAATAATTTTTCCCATATTAATCAGTTTACTGATTGCGAAGTAACAAATAATCGTCGAAAGTATGTATCAGCAAATGTCTGCATTTCTTGAAAATGTTGATAACTCACGGCTTTTGTTAATAACTTCGGCGAGGCAAAGATACGCAATTCTGTGTAATTATGTGCCGTGGTTTGAGAAGATTAATATTTGTTGTAACTTTACGGGCAATTATTAATAATGAAATATATGACAAACGAAAGACCTCTTTTATTACTATCGAACGATGATGGCGTGAATGCCAAAGGAATACGAGAATTAGTAGGGGCATTGCGCCCGGTTGCCGACCTGATAGTCGTAGCCCCCGACGGGCCGCGTTCAGGTTCATCGGGAGCCATTACTTCCGAACATCCTCTCCGTTGTGCAAAGGTACGCCAGGAGCCCGGACTGACCGTCTACAAGTGTTCGGGGAGTCCTGTCGATTGTGTAAAACTGGCTTTACATGCTTTGGTGCCCCGCAAGCCCGATATGGTGATAGGAGGTATCAATCACGGCGACAATTCGTCGGTAAATGTGCATTATTCCGGTACGATGGGTGTGGTGATAGAAGGCTGCTTGAAGGGGATTCCTTCGGTAGGATTCTCATTGTGCAACCATAGTGCGGATGCGGATTTCTCGGCCACGCTGCCTTATGTACGCCGCATCGTGGAGGAAGTGCTTGCCAAGGGACTCCCCGAAGGTAAGTGTCTGAATGTGAATTTTCCCGATACGGATGAACTGAAAGGTGTGCGTATCTGCCGGCAGACCGACGGAGTGTGGACGAACGAGTTTGTCAAGGCCGAACATCCGCGTGGCGGTTGCTACTATTGGCTAACGGGAGAATACAAGAACAACGAGCCCGATGCCGAGGATACCGACCACTGGGCTTTGGAACATGATTATGTGGCAATTACACCCACACAGATTGACGTTACGGCGTATTCGCTGATGGATGATTTGAAACATTGGAACTGGAACGTATGAAGTATTATCTGATAGTAGGAGAGGCGTCGGGCGACTTGCATGCATCGAACCTGATGCGTGCCTTGCAGCACGAAGATCCGCAGGCAGAATTTCGCTTCTTCGGAGGCGATTTGATGAAGGCGGTGGGCGGTACTTGCGTAAAGCATTACCGCGAACTGGCGTATATGGGTTTCATTCCCGTGCTGCTTCACTTGCGAACCATTTTCCGTAACATGGATTTTTGCAAGAAGGATGTCGAAGCGTGGCAGCCGGATGTCTTGATTTTGGTCGATTATCCGGGGTTTAACCTGAAGATAGCCGAATACATCAAGCGGCACACGCAGATACCTGTCTACTATTATATTTCGCCGAAAATCTGGGCGTGGAAGGAGTACCGCATCAAGAATATCAAGCGCGATGTCGATGAGTTGTTTTCTATCCTGCCTTTCGAGGTCGATTTCTTCAAGAAGCATCAGTATCCGATACATTATGTGGGCAATCCGTGTGTGGATGCGGTGGATGATTTTCGCAGGAAAGGACAGGAAACTTTCAGTGAATTTGTCGCAGCCAACGGGCTGGAAGATAAGCCGATCATCGCTTTGCTAGCAGGAAGTCGCCGGCAGGAGATCAAGGATAACCTGACGCGCATGATTGAGGCAGCACGTAGTTTTCCGCAATATCAGTTTGTGGTGGCGGGAGCTCCCGGTATTGAGCCCGATTTTTACAAGCGATATATCGACAGCAGTACGAAAATCGTATTTGGACAGACGTACCGTTTGTTGCAGCAGGCTGAGGCAGCACTGGTTACTTCGGGAACGGCTACGCTCGAAACGGCTTTGTTCCGTGTGCCTCAGGTGGTATGCTACTACATATCGGTAGGCAAACTGGTTTCTTTTCTTCGCAGGCATATCCTGAAAGTGAAGTATATTTCATTGGTAAACCTGATAGCCGATCGGGAGGTGGTGACGGAGCTGGTGGCCGACGGTATGACGGTTTCTAATATAAAAAAGGAGTTGGCTAAGATTATATCGGGCGGAAACGGACGCTCGCGCATGCTTTCGGAGTACGATCGGCTGATTGGTATTTTGGGAGAGCCGGGTGCGTCGGAACGTGCGGCGGCTCAGATTACGGCTTTTCTGAAGGCACGCCGTAAAGGTTGAGGTGACTTTTATGATTCGTCTGCGAGAGGTGTTATCGTACGGATGTTGAAATGATTCAGAATGTTGAAGTGACTTTTTATGATTCGTCTGCGAGTGTTCGTGCAAACGTGGGCGAGTTTCTGAAAAAACGTCGAGACATTTTCTGAAAATTTGTACAAATTCTCAGATTTTTTGTACAAATCTTAAAAACAATATGCCCTTCCTTTCTTTTACTTGTTATTATATTCTGAATCAATTGTTTGCAGGCTTGATCAGCCTTTTCAGAATGGGTGAAAGAAAGGAAGGGCACTTTCTGTTTATTAAGCAGTAATCAGTCCTACTACATACAAGTATACCACTGCTGCCGGAACGGCCATGAGGGTGCTGTCGAAGCGGTCGAGCATACCTCCGTGTCCGGGCAGGATATTACCCGAATCCTTGATGCCGAGTGTACGTTTCATCAGCGATTCGGTTAAGTCGCCCCACGTTCCGAATACCACAACAGTCAGTCCCAATCCGATCCAGATGCCGGTACTCAGGAATGTAAAGAAGTGTGCCAGCACGATGGCAGCGATGATGCTGAATACGGCACCTCCGATAGAGCCTTCCCACGACTTCTTGGGAGAAATACGTTCGAACAATCTGTGCTTTCCGAACAGCATGCCGGTACAGTAAGCCCCCGTATCGTTTACCCAGTTGAAGATGAAAATAGACAAAGGTAATATCGGATTGTATTGTGAAATACTTTCTACTGCGGTACTGTGGTAAGCCAGTACGTTGAGCAAGGCGAATGATAGAGCAATGTATATCTGGCTCATCATGGCGTATGCCCAGTTGTTGAGTGGATTAGGCTGTTTCTTGTACAACTCGCTGATGAACAGATAAAGTATCAGAAACAGGTAAGGAATGAAAATTTCATTCGCTCCCGGTACTACTCCGATGTATCCGAAACAGAGAAACAGGAACAGACCTGCCAGAATGGAGATAGGTTTGTTCATACGTGTGTTTTCTCTTCGGTTGACAATGGTGCCGAACTCATTGATTGTAAGTGCACTGATCAGCGCAAACAAAATGGTGAACGAGATAGGGCCTCCCAGAATGCAGCCTACCAATACGGCTACGAATATCACTCCTGTTATGGCTCGTTGAAGAAAATTGCTTTTCACGGCAGTAAGGGATTTAATGTTTGTTATTAAAATGCTTTTGTCACTCAGGCAGACCATGCAGGTCGGCTGAATGACAAAAGCTTTGTTTCTGTTATGATAATGATGTTCTCAGGCTTGTTTCTCTTCATTGGAAACAGTTGTACCTTCGCTTTGTGTAGCTTCCGGCTCTTTGTTTTCCGGTTCGGATGAAGGTTCGTTTGCCTTCTTTTCTGGTTCCGGTAGCGCTTTCTTTTCGTCGGCCATGATTTCTTCCGAACGGGAAGCCCACGGACGTTTTCCGAATATCTTTTCTACATCTTCGGCAAAGATTACTTCACGCTCTATCAGCAGTTCCGCCAGTTGGTTATGACCTTCCTTATGTTCCAGCAGTAATGCCTTTGCACGTGCATATTGTTCATTGATCATCTTCTGCACTTCCTGATCAATCAGTTCGGCAGTATGTTCACTGTAAGGCTTGTTGAACGTATATTCATCGTTGCTGTAGTAGCACAGGTTTGGCAACTTGTCGCTCATACCTGCGTATGCTATCATGCCGTAAGCCTGTTTGGTTACTCGTTCCAGGTCGTTCATGGCACCGGTTGAGATGTGTCCGATGAAAACTTCTTCGGCAGCACGGCCACCTAAGGTTGCACACATTTCATCCAGCATCTGCTCCTTAGTCGTAATCTGACGTTCTTCAGGCAGATACCATGCAGCTCCCAGTGCACGTCCTCGCGGAACGATTGTGACCTTGATCAGCGGATTGGCATGTTCCAGGAACCATGAAATGGTAGCATGTCCAGCTTCATGCAGAGCAATGGCACGTTTTTCGGCTGCGGTCATTACTTTTGTTTTCTTTTCCAGACCGCCAACGATACGGTCGATAGCTGCTAAGAAATCATCTTTTCCCACAGATGTCTTCGAGTGACGTGCCGCAATCAAGGCTGCTTCATTACATACATTGGCAATATCAGCACCGCTGAATCCCGGAGTCTGACGTGCCAACAGGTCAACGTCTACCGTATTATCCAGTTTCAATGGGCGGAGATGTACTCCGAAGACCTCCTTACGTTCGTTCAAGTCGGGCAGATCGACATAAATCTGACGGTCGAATCGTCCGGCACGCAGCAAGGCCTTATCCAGAATATCTACACGGTTCGTAGCTGCCAGTATGATGACTCCACTGTTCGAACCGAATCCATCCATTTCTGTAAGCAACTGGTTTAGCGTATTTTCACGTTCGTCGTTACCTCCCATGCTGGGGTTCTTTCCACGGGCACGGCCCACTGCATCAATTTCATCAATAAATATGATACAAGGAGCCTTTTCCTTTGCCTGACGGAAGAGGTCGCGTACACGTGAAGCTCCCACTCCCACAAACATTTCCACGAAATCGGAACCTGAAATAGAGAAGAATGGTACATCAGCTTCGCCGGCGACTGCTTTGGCAAGCAAGGTCTTACCGGTTCCCGGAGGGCCTACCAGCAATGCACCTTTAGGAATTTTACCTCCCAGTTCCGTGTATTTTTGCGGTTGTTTCAGAAATTCTACAATTTCTTCTACCTCTTGTTTGGCAGCAGCCTGACCAGCTACATCCTTAAACGTAATGCGGTTGGCTCCTTTTTCAAACAATTGAGCCTTGCTTTTTCCTACATTGAAAACATTTCCGGCACCGCCCGGACCTCCACCACCGCTCATACGGCGCATGATGAACATCCATATACCTATTAATAACAGGAAAGGAGCTACATTCCAGAATATCATACTAAAGTAGTTCGTATGCTTTTCGTAGCTGATGGAACCTGTAAAATGTCCGTTGTTCTGTTCTTCGTCAAGAAATTTATCAAGCGATTCCATCGATCCTATCTGTACATTGACCGAAGGGCTTCTGCCTACTTTGCTGGCATCTTTTCCGAACACATCGACAATGTGCTCAGGCTTGATAAACATATCCACAGTATTGTCATCGTAAGCTATGATTTTATTTGCGTAACCTTTGCTTACCATCTCCTTGAATTCGGTATAGGTTATTTCCTTGCTTGCACTTCCGTCTTCACTGGAAAAGTAAAGGAACCCGAAAACAAGAGCAATAATCACGTACAGCCAGCTCAAGCTTGGACGTGGTACGTTGATCTTGGGTTTATTGTTGTTGTTTAAATTTTCGCTCATACACGTTTACATATAAAATTAATCAATGTCGGGTAGAGAAGTCAGCTTGGCATCAGCCCACAAATGCTCCAAGTTATAGAAATCTCTTACTTCCGGTAAAAATACATGAACCAGCACGTCTCCGTAATCCATGGCTACCCATTGTGCATTACGTACTCCGTCCATTCCATATACTTTGTTGCCGGTTTCTTTCCGAACGTATTCTTTTACTGAATCTACGATTGCCAGAACCTGGCTAGGTGAGTTTCCCTGACAGATAACGAAGTATTTGCAGATTGTATCTTCTATATTGGTTAAGTCAGCTATAACGATTTTCTTTCCTTTTTTTTCTTGAATGCCTTCTGTAATTTTCTTTACTAAGTTCTTTGTTTCGTCCATTATTATTGTTTTCTGTTTTTATTTTAGTATTTACTATTTAATAATGTAGCAAATATACTTGCTTTTCTGTATATCACGAAGGAATGAAGCTTAATTCTCTTTTTCTTTTGTATTTTTTTGAAAAAAAAGCGCGAAACTATTGCTATATTAGGAAAAAGTAGTACCTTTGCAGCGTCAAAAACGAAATGATTGACAAAATACTTGATATTGGGCTATGGTGTAATGGTAACACAACAGATTCTGGTCCTGTTTTTCTTGGTTCGAATCCGAGTAGCCCAACAAAAAGGTGTTCTGAGTAATCAGGACACCTTTTTTGTTATTGTTTTTTTATCTTGTCATTTTTCTGTTATTCGCCTGTTATCAGTCTGTTGGGTGAATGTTTATGCTGTTTTTACTCATTAATGAATGTTAATTGTCTCTTTCTCCACAAACAATTCTTCTAGAAATAGAGTTATACAGTCATCGAGATTGAAAAATGTGATTAATTAAAGTTTGAATGGAAAAAATGAAAAAGTCAACAATTTTAGTAGCTGCAGCTTTGGCTGTGATGTCTCTTTCTGCAAATGCACAGAAAGCGTATGAAGGAACTCGTTTCCTTGATAATTGGTACGTGGGTGTGAAAGGTGGAGTAACTACTCCGACTGCTCACTCTGCTTTTTGGCGTAATATGCGTGCCGAAACGGGTATTGAATTAGGTAAGCAGATTACTCCAGTTTTGGGAGTTTCTTTTGAAGGATTGACCGGTATCAATACTTCCATGAGCAAGACCGCTTTCGATGATTTGAATTTGGGACTGTTGGGTAAGATTAACTTGAATAATCTTTTCTGCGGATACAACGGTCAGCCGAGATTGTTTGAAGTGGAAGGTATTGCCGGATTTGGCTGGGGACATGATTTCATGAACTCTGGTTATGGATCTGACCTTTCTTATATGGTGAGCCGTTTCGGAGCCAGCTTCAACTTCAATTTGGGTGAGGAAAAAGCGTGGGCAGTAAACATTCGTCCGGCCATTGTATATAGAATGGATGGAGACCGTGCCCAGGTATTGAATGTAAACAAGTCGAAGATTGAAATCTTGGCAGGAGTAACTTATCGTTTTGCCAGCAGCAACGGTAAGCACTACATGACTATTCAGAAGCCTTACAATCAGGCTGAGGTAAATTCTTTGAATGAATCTATCAATGCATTGCGTGCGGAAAATGCCCGTAAGGAGGAAGCTCTGAGCGCAAAAGAAGCAGAAAACGCACGTTTGGCAAAAGAACTGACCGATTTGAAGAATGCGCCGAAAGAAGTGCAGACTATCGTACAGAACACGCACTCTAAGTCATTGGAATCTGTGGTTACTTTCCGTCAGGGAAAGACTGCGATCAGTGCAGATCAGGTGCCTAACGTAGAGCGTATTGCCACTTATATGAAGAACAATCCGAAGAGCACCGTGTCTATCAAGGGATATGCTTCTCCGGAAGGTAGCGCAGAAGTCAATGCACGTGTGGCTCAGCAGCGTGCAGATGCAGTGAAGAACATGCTGATCAGCAAGTATAAAATCAGTGCTTCACGTATCAAGGCTGAAGGCCAGGGCGTAGGTGATATGTTCTCTGAACCGGATTGGAACCGTGTAAGTATTGCTACTTTGAACGAGGCAGAATAATTCTTTTATAATTGAAATAATGTAGTCTGAAAGGCTGTTGCAGGTAATGCTGTGACAGCCTTTTTTATGTTTTATCTGTAGTGGGGAGGTTTTTACATTTCTTGTTTTTGTGAAATGTGGGAAAAGTGGCTGAAAAACATTATCTTTGTCGCCGAATTTGTAAAATCATGGAAGAACGTACACGATACAATGATTTTGCCAAGTTTCTGGCGCTTCATTTCCCTTTCAAGGTGCAGAAGATTTCCCTGAATGTGGGGTTCACCTGTCCGAACCGGGATGGGTCGAAGGGGTATGGAGGATGTACCTACTGCAATAACCAGACCTTTAATCCGGCCTATTGTCGGACGGATAAGTCTGTGACGCAGCAGTTGGAAGAGGGCAAGGCTTTTTTCGCGCGGAAGTATCCGGACATGAGATACCTGGCTTACTTCCAGGCCTACACCAATACGTATGCGGAGCTGGAGAAATTGCGTCAGATGTACGAGGATGCCCTTCGGGTGGAAGGAGTTGTAGGACTGGTGATTGGTACGCGTCCCGACTGCATGCCCGAGGAACTGTTGGATTATTTGGAAGAATTGAACCGCCGGACTTTCCTGTTGGTGGAATACGGTATTGAGAGTACGGACAACCAGACCTTGCAACGGATTAACCGTGGGCATACGTTTGAGTGTACGGCAGATGCCGTGAAACGTACGGCGGAAAAAGGAATACGTGTGGGAGGACACGTCATTTTAGGATTACCGGGAGAAGGCCATGAGGCTATCATCCGGCAGGCTGCTCAAGTGTCGGACTTGCCTCTGACCACGTTGAAAATGCATCAGTTGCAATTGGTGCGGGGTACGCGTATGGCTCGTGAGTACGAACAGCATCCCGAGGACTTCCATTTGTACGAAGTGGATGAGTATATTGACCTGGTGATTGATTATTTGGAACGTGTACGTCCCGACCTGGTGCTGGAACGTTTCGTGTCACAATCGCCCAAAGAGTTGTTGATAGCTCCCGACTGGGGAATCAAGAACTATGAGTTTGCGGTCCGCATGAAGCGTCGCCTACAGGAAAGAAATACCTGGCAGGGTAAGTTTTATAATAAGGAAAAAGAATAAACAATATAGTATTTTTAATTAATAGGATATCAATGGAAATTAAAGGTAAAGTGCATTATGTCGGTGTAAACGACCGCACAAAAGCATTGTTTGAGAATTTGTGGCCACTTCCTTATGGCGTATCTTATAACTCTTATCTGATTGCAGATGACGATATGGTGGCACTGGTGGATACGGTAGATGTCGCTTTTTTCGAAGTGTATATCAAGAAAATCCGCAGCGTTATCGGCGACCGTAAGATTGATTATTTGATTATCAACCACATGGAACCAGACCACTCAGGCTCTATCGCATTGATTAAGAAATATTATCCTGAAATTGTGCTGGTAGGAAACAAGAAGACTTTCGACATGGTGGAAGGATACTATGGCGTGACAGGTGAACGTTACGTAGTGGGAGATGGCGACTTCCTGAAACTCGGACATCACAACCTGCGTTTCTATCTGGTGCCGATGGTTCACTGGCCGGAAACCATGGTGACATTCGATGAAACGGATGGAATCCTTTTCTCTGGGGATGCTTTCGGATGCTTCGGAGCCTTGAACGGAGGTTGCATCGACCGCAACATCAATACCGATATTTATTGGAACGAAATGCGCCGTTACTATGCCAACATCGTTGGTAAATTTGGTAATCCGGTACAGAAAGCTTTGCAGAAATGCGGGGGCCTGCCTATTAAGATGATTTGTCCGACTCACGGACCGGTATGGGAAGAATACATTCCGAAGGTAGTGGACATGTACGACAAGATGAGCCGCTATGAAGGTGAAGAAGGCGTGGTGATTGCCTATGGTACGATGTATGGCAATACAGAAGAACTGGCAGAAACCATTGCCGAAGAGCTGAGTGCACAGGGCATCAAGAACATTGTGCTGCACAATGTATCTCATACGCCTCATTCTTATATCCTGGCTGATATCTTTAAATACAAAGGGCTGATTGCAGGCTGTACCACTTACAACATGCAGTTGTATCCTGAAATGGAGTCCTTGCTCAACAAGGTAGCTGCCCGTGAAATGAAGAACCGTCTGTTCGGTTACTTCGGCTCATTCACTTGGGCCAGTGCAGCGGTGAAAAAACTGGGTGAATTCACTGAGAAACTGAAATTCGAAGTGGTAGGTAACCCAATTGAAATGAAGCAGAGCATGAAGGCGGACAATTATGCACAGGCTAAAGAACTGGCTAAAGCCATGGCCGACCGTCTGAAAGCTGACCGCAAATAAGAAAAACAAATTTCCTTTTAGAAATAGGATATAAAAAATCTTCCACTGAGGTAATGCCTTCGGTGGAAGATTTTTTTATGTGATGTATCTGCTGGATGAAGCTCAGTCTTTTGCTTGGTGTACCGTTAGCTGCGGGAACGGGAATCCGATGCCTTCCTTGTTGAAGGTGTCATACACGATTTTGTTCATGTCGAAATATACGTCCCAGTAGTTTTCGGTCTTGGTCCAGACACGTACTTTGATATCCACGCTGCTGGCCGACAAGGCGCCCAGTCCGATGAAAGGAGCAGGAGTGGTCAGAATACGGGTGTCTGCCGCAATGATGCGTTCCAGTACGGCTTTCACCTTTTCAAAGTCCTCCCCATATTCCACACCGAACACCCATTCCGCACGGCGCATTTCCTGTTTGCTGTAGTTGGTGATGGCGTTGCTGCTCAACGCTCCGTTAGGTACGAAGATAATGCGGTTGTCGGTAGTAGCCAGGATGGTGTGGAAAATCTGGATTTCTTTGACCGTTCCGCTGGCTGAGTTAGGTCCATCAATGTAATCACCCACTTTGAATGGTTTGAACACCAGGATGATTAACCCTCC